>Ga0194047_10000471_pt1 | contig 27313 bp, 30 predicted proteins | sample JunL225m_MetaG_2_FD_160070 | JGI IMG/M metagenome (GOLD analysis project Ga0194047, IMG submission 160070) | Anoxic zone freshwater microbial communities from boreal shield lake in IISD Experimental Lakes Area, Ontario, Canada - Jun2016-L221-5m | ecosystem: Environmental > Aquatic > Freshwater... | reverse complement strand
CTGGAAGGGTGCATCATAAAAAACGGGGCCCAGGTCTCTTCAGGTGCGATTGTCTTGCATCGAGCAGTGGTCGGATCCGGCGCAATTGTTGCTGCCAATTCTGTTGTCCTCAATGATGCGGTAATTCCTGAAGGTGCCCTAGCCGTCGGAGCGCCAGCCACCATCAAGGAAGGGCGTGCTCGACAAGGCGATATCGATATTGCGGTTCAGGCATATCTGCACAAAGGCGAACGTTTCCGCGAACAGTTGCGTCGCATTGACTGATACTCCCATCGTCCCATCGTGGACCATGCTTGATTTCCGAATCGAACAAGATCAGGCAGAGTTATTAGCTGAGCTCTTATGGCAACTCGGTGTTGTTGCTATTGAAGAACTCCCGGTGGATGAAGACTGGGTCGTTTTACGAACAAGCATGGGCGAAGATTTCACAGACGTCCAAGAACTTATTCAACAATCTTTTCCATCAGTGCTCGTCTCAATTGCGTATGTGGAAAAATCCGTTGCAGACACATGGCGACATCACGCTGTGCCTACGTGGGTCACTGAAGAAGTTGTGCTGTGTCCTGCATGGTTGCCTGCGCCGTCAGTACAACATTGCATATTTATTGAACCAGCTGACACTTTTGGATTAGGCAACCACCCAACAACCGTGTTAGCTCTTCGTCTCGGTCTTCGTCATTGCGACAGGCACTCTAAAGTTTTCGACTTCGGATGTGGATCGGGTGTTCTTGGTATAGCGGCTGCAAAAATTCTTCAGTGTGAATCATTCATGTTCGATATTGCACACAATGCTGAACAAGTTGTTCGAATGAATGACACAGCGAACCACACTCATACGTTTTGGCAATCAGATATCCGAAACATTTTGGTCGATTTTGTGTTTGCAAACATTCTTGCTCCGGTGTTGAAATCTGAGTCAAAAATTATTCAAGACGCCACAGGGGAGTCGGGCCGAATTGTGCTGAGCGGCATGAGAGATGAACAAGTGGCAGACGTGCTGCTGTCATACCAACTTTGTCATGAGATTGAGCGAGAAAGTCTCGACGGATGGACTGCAGTGGTTCTGCAGAAAAATTAAATTACGAAATATTGCGCGAACGCACACCAATAGGAGCAATAAGGCGAAACCCTGCTGCGTGACGCTCTTCTTCAGATTCGCCACCCCAGAAACCATATTCCCGATTGCGACGCGCAAACTCGCGACACGTTGTCACGACTGAACATGACATGCACACTTCGCGGGCCTGAGCTTCGCGACGCTCACGCGCTTGCGGACGCTCAGCGGCAGGAGGGAAAAAGATGGTTGATAATCCTCTGCATTCGGCATCTGCCGACCATGCGGTGTCATTCCATTCTCTAAAAGAAAAGAGTTCCCCTATAGACATTGTTGCCCCCAACTTCGCCGCGTGTCTCCACCATAGCCGAATTGACCCATTAGTCAATTCTAGAAAGTTCGGACTGCCTATGCCTCGGAAAGAGCCGCACGAACCCCAGCGGCAAAGGCATCCACGTCGTCAGGGGAGGTGTCCCAGGACGCCATCCAGCGCACTTGAGAACGAGAGAGGTCCCAGTCCCAAAAGAAGTTCCAGGCCTGGAGGCGTTCTTTAACGGCCGGAGGAAGGACGGGGTAGAGGCTGTTCACCGCGGGACGAACCATCTGCAGAGACGTGAGATCTGACAAGGCGTTGTACAAGCGAAGTGCCATGGCATTGGCGTGACCTGCAGTGGTGAGCCAGAGATTGTCGGTCAGTGCCTCAACAAATTGAGCACCCATGTATCGCATTTTTGACGGCAACTGCGTGTTTTGCTTTCGAATAAATCCAGACCTATCGGAGGCAACACCACGACGCAACAAAACAGCTTCGGCTCCGAGCATGCCGTTTTTTGTTCCGCCGAATGACACCACATCAACACCTGCGTCAAAAGTTAGAGCGCGAAAAGTGGCTGCGTCACCGCCGAGAGCTGCCGTCGCATTTGAGATTCGCGCTCCGTCTAGATGAACTCGCATTCCAAACGAGTGTGCGGTCTCACAGATTGTTCGAATTTCTTCGGCTGAATACGTTGTACCAAGCTCGGTAGCTTGCGTAATGGAAACAACACCGGGCTGTACGTGATGCACGTTACCTAATGCCGACGCTGCAGAAATGATGTCTGCAGGAGTCACCTTTGCATCAGACGATTCCACATCGTGCAACTTCACGCCGAGAATATGTTCGGGCGCACCGGTCTCGTCAACATTGATATGAGCCCATTGACTACAGATCACTGATTCAGCAGCGCGCAACAAACTTCCTAACGCCACAACGTTTGAACCAGTGCCATTAAACGTAAATAAGACATCGACGTCTGTGCCACATAGTTCCTGAAACAAATGAGTTGCTTGTTTCGTAAACGCGTCGCCACCGTAGGCCATCACGTGACCAGTGTTGGCGGCTTCTATTGCAGACAGATATCGCGGATGAGCTCCGCTGAAATTGTCGCTGGCGAAAAAACGCTCCGGAGCTTGAGGTAAAGACACAAGGTGCAGACTATCTGTCGTATTATTTCGTCATGACGAATTTGAAAGAGTCCTCAGAGCAGCGGGGAAGAGACGGCCGGTGCCGATGGTGTCGCCATGTTCTTGCAGTCGCAAGCGGGCCTGGACGCCCCAAAGAATTCTGCAGCCAACGATGCCGTCAATGGGATTGGGTGTCACGCCAGCGTGCAACTGAACTGGCGTTGTCGGAAAACGAATTGGTAATGACGCGCGATGAGCTCGACGCACTGAAAGACCAGATCTACGTGTTGCATTGCGCATTGCTTGACGTGCGGACAGACCTCGCTGGACCGCGCCAGACAAAAGAAACTTTGCTGGAAATGCTTGGATGGCTAATAGATGCCGCCGACCCAATTGCCGCCGCATCACTGACACCCGCTTTACGCTCATAATCTCCGTTATGTAATTTATCCCTATGGAACCTGACGGCGCATTCTTAAACCCTTGTCCCCGCTGACTCTGGCCTTAAGTGCCTACAGTGCATGTATGCCTATTGCGAAACTCGGACCGGGACAAACAGCACCAGAAATTCTTGATCATCTTGAATCACTTCGCACCAATGACGTGCGCTGGCGCGATGGCCGCTGCTTCACCTTGGCCTATAGCGCCGGGCCTGACGTTCTGGCGCTCGCTGAAGAGTCATACAGACGGTTCTCTGGCGAGAACGCTCTCAACACATCTGCTTTTCCATCACTGCGTGCCATGCAACAAGACGTGGTCGACGTTGTCACTGGTTGGACTCACGGAGACAACTCCACCGCCGGCTTTATGACGTCGGGTGGCACCGAGAGCCTCGTGCTCACTGTGCGAGCCGCTCGCAAGCGCGCAGAGCGCGAAGGGCGCAATCTGGCTCGCATGAACATGGTACTTCCCGCATCTGCTCACGCGGCCCTTGAAAAAGGAGCTGACTACTTTGATGTTGAAAGTCGTCGCATCCCTGTCACTAGCGATTGGACTGCTGATGTAGCTGCCATGCGTGCAGCATGTGACGACGAAACAATTCTTATTGTCGGCTCTGCCCCTCAATATCCACAAGGCGTCATTGATCCGATTGCAGAGATTGCGCAGATTGCTGCTGAGCGAAATATTAATTGCCATGTTGATGCATGCATGGGTGGAGTAACACTCACCTACTTGGAACGTCTCGGAGAAAAAATTGCTCCATGGGATTTTCGATGCGACGGTGTGACATCAATTTCTGTTGACTTACACAAGTATGGATACACATCAAAAGGCTCAGGAGTCTTGCTACATCGCGACAAAACTTTGCGTAGTGACCAAACTTTCATGACAGACAACTGGCTTGGCGGAATGTACGGGTCGTCAGGAATTTTGGGAACAAAATCAGGTGGGCCAATTGCATCATCTTGGGCAGTTATGCACTACCTCGGCGATGACGGATACGAACGCGTCACTCAGAGTGCTCGCCAGTCAACACTTCGTATTTACGAACATTTGAAATCGCACCCTGACCTGATCGTGCGTGGACTCCCCGCTTCCACTCTCGTGTCCTTCGGCACAAAGGACCCAATTCGTCATGACGTATTTGCTATCGCTGACCACTTGATTTCCGCTGGCTGGTATCTCGACAAGCAAACTCCACCACCAAGCATCCATCTCACAGTGAACGCAATTCATGCTCCTCTTATTGATGAGTTCTTGAGCGACCTCGATACAGCCGTCCGCAACACCTCGGGTGAACACGGATCAGTGGGCGCCTACGCCACAACGGAATGACCCACTGCTCCCCTGTGGCGACTACGGTGTAAGAAAACGTCTACTTGGGAGAGTGCGTGCCGGCAACGGTGCGACGCCGAAGGAGCAACCACCCCGGAATCTCTCAGGCACAGGGACCAGGTAGACGCGGAACGCTGGAAAGTGAGGGTTCGCCCTCCGCCGACGGGGAAAGCCATCACGGTGGTGAAGCTCTCAGGTACAAAAGACAGCGGGGGTCACAGAGTCAATCGGAATACTTATGACCTCTACCCCACGCTCACTCACCACGCCCGAATTTCATGCAGACCACTTTGCTAATCGACATCTCGGACTGAATGAAAACGATCGCGCAACAATGTTGGCTGCGATTGGGTACGCAAGTTCAGAAGAACTTCTGAATGCAACTATTCCGTCCTCGATTCGTCTACGAACATCCTTGGCGCTTGCATCTCCATTGACAGAGCAAGAAGTTTTGCCAGCTCTGAAGAAAAAATTCTCGCAGGATGTGCATCGCACCTCATTTATTGGCCAGGGTTATTACAACACCGTCACGCCAGCCGTCATCAAACGAAACGTTCTAGAAAATCCTTCCTGGTACACCGCGTACACGCCGTATCAACCAGAAATTAGCCAAGGTCGCCTCGAGGCAATTTTGAACTTTCAGACAATGGTGACAGAACTCACTGGTTTACCTTTAGCAAACGGATCTCTTCTCGACGAGGCAACTGCGGTCGCAGAAGCTGTCACTATGGCGCACCGCGTTAGTCGTGCACCATCAGACTCTGTCTTCGTAGATGAAAATACACATCCACAAACACTTGCTGTCCTAACAACACGTATGAGCCCCATCGGCATCTCTGTTGTATTAGGAGATGTCACTACTTGTGACCCGTCTCAATATTTTGCGGTAGTTGTGTCGCTGCCCGGAAGTGACGGAGTCATTCTTCCCTCAGCAACTCTTATGACGCTGACAGAGCGGGCCCGCACACATAAAGCCGTTTCCATCGCCATCACCGACCTCCTTGCATGCGCCCTAATAACTCCACCGGGTCAACTTGGATTTGATATCGCAATCGGTTCCTCTCAGCGTTTTGGCGTTCCCATGGGTTTTGGCGGACCACATGCAGCATTTATGGCTACACGAGATGAACATGCACGTGCACTACCAGGACGTCTTGTTGGTGTCAGCACTGATACGGCCGGAAGACCTGCTTTGCGACTAGCACTACAAACACGAGAACAACATATCCGACGTGAAAAAGCAACATCTAACATCTGCACCGCCCAAGTTTTGCTTGCAAATATTGCAGGCATGTACGGAATCTGGCACGGGCCACAGGGACTTCTCAGAATCGCACAACGAGTGCATTCACTTGCTGCATCTGCAGCCTCCTCGTTAGCCAATGCCGGTTTCGCAGTATTACATACCGACATCTTTGACACTGTTGCTTGTGAAGTACCGGATGCTGTGGCCATGGTTGGAAAAGCCCGTGATGCGGGTTTCAATATCCGACTTGTTACAGACACTGTTTTTTCGTTCAGCATTGACGAGAAATCTACGCGCGCTGATGTTGCTTCGTTGCTAACTGCACTCGGAGCGATCCTTAAAACCGAGGACGTTACTCGGATAAACAACAACCTTTTACGCACCGATACATACATGAAGCAAGCGGTATTTCATAGGTATCACACCGAACACGAAATGTTGCGATACCTTCGCAGCCTCTCTGACAAAGACTTGGCACTTGATCGAACAATGATTCCTCTTGGGTCATGCACGATGAAACTAAATGCCACAACAGAAATGGAACCTGTGACATGGCCAGAGTTTTCGTCATTACATCCGTATGTACCTACCGACGAATCAGTGGGAATTCGAAACGTGTTGAAAGAACTCGAAGACATGCTGGTGGAAATAACCGGATACGACGCTGTCAGTCTGCAACCTAATGCGGGCAGTCAAGGAGAATTTGCGGGTCTCATGGCTATCCGTGCATACCATCAATCACGCGGCGATCTCCAACGCACGATATGTCTGATTCCGTCAAGTGCCCACGGCACTAACGCAGCAAGTGCCGTTATGGCCGGAATGTCGGTTGTTGTCGTCGCATGCGACGACAACGGAAACGTCGACATTGCTGACCTCACGCACAAGGCTCAACTTGCCGGGGACACTCTTGCGGCAATCATGGTCACGTACCCTTCTACCCACGGCGTCTTTGAAGAGGCAATCGCTGAAATTTGTGAAGTGATTCACTCCCATGGCGGACAGGTGTATGTAGACGGAGCCAACCTCAACGCTCTCGTTGGCACCGCGCAACCAGGAAAATTCGGAGCCGATGTGAGCCATCTGAATTTGCACAAGACTTTTTGCATTCCTCATGGTGGCGGTGGGCCTGGTGTTGGTCCAGTGGCGGTGCGCACTCATCTTGCTCCTTTCCTGCCGAGCGACCCATTGCGCCCGAATTCGGGAATTGGTCCTGTCTCTGCAGCCAACTTTGGTTCTGCGAGCATCTGTGCCATCCCGTGGGTATACATCTCGATGATGAGCGCTGATGGTCTGTTGCAGGCGACAGCTGATGCAATTTTGTCAGCCAACTACATTGCGCACCGCCTTACTGCGTCGTACCCAGTTCTTTATCGAGGAACGAACGGCACGGTTGCCCACGAATGCATTCTCAATGTCGGTGCCGTCTTGAAAAACACAGGAATCTCAATCGACGACATCGCGAAGAGGTTGATGGATTACGGGCTGCACGCACCCACTATGAGTTTTCCAGTGGCCAATACATTGATGGTCGAACCAACGGAAAGTGAGTCACTCGCTGAAATCGACAGATTTTGTGAAGCGATGATCAGCATCCGTTCAGAAATCGAGATGGTAATCAACGGCACGACTCCTGCAGAGGAGTCTGTTCTGCACCATGCGCCACACACAGTCGAGGACATTGCTGGTGAATGGAGTCGTTCGTACAGCAGAATCGAAGCCCTCTACCCCATTGCGCATTTACGTTCGCGCGGTTACTACCCACCTGTTTCTCGAATCGACGCCGCCTACGGAGACAGAAACCTTGTCTGCACGTGTGCACCCATAGAGCAGTACGCCATATCTCTCGAGACGGCTACGGTGGGTTCGTGAGCGAAAATGAATCCACACCGCCCAATCCGATTGAACAGATTCTCTCCTTACTCGGTTCAGTCGATCCGATAGATCTGGCGAGCAAAGCTGTCGACGCAACGCGACGCACGAGCGAATCGTTGTTACTTGTCCTTGAAAATTTTGCATCGACTATTGACAACCTCAACAAAACAACGTCGCGTATCAACACGATGCTTGATGACATCGAAGAACCGTTACGACGCATCATGCCTCAAGTCGGTGGCGCAATGAATGCGATGGCGTCAATGGGTGAAGTAGCAGCTCAACTGGGCGACCTGACAAAGCGCCTAGGACCACTCACCACTCTTGCGGAAAACGCCGGTGGTTTATTCGGATTTCGTCCGAATAAACAATCAGGATCTACTTCTTCTTCGCCACAAACGGAGTAGCTACGACTGTGCCCTCCAGCAAGGTCCCGCGCACATCAAGAGACACCGTGTCACCGAAGTGAGTATCGGGAACGACGAAACCCATAGCAATACAATGACCAAGAGTCGGTGAGAAGTTTCCACTACTGACGAACCCAATGTCATGCCCCGCAGCATTCAATACTCGGGTGCCTTCACGAGCGGGACGACGACCAGGGATAGATATCCCGACCAATCGGCGAGCTACTCCCAGTTCTTTTTCTTCAAGCAAAGCAGATCGACCTATGAATTCACCTTTGCTCCAAGAGACCACCCATTCAAGACCGGCCTGCAGAGACGTGATTCCCGTCCCCAGTTCATGTCCATGCAACGGCAATCCAGCCTCGAGGCGCAATGTATCTCGAGCTCCTAAACCTGCAGGTGTCGCCCCAGCTGTAACCAGTGCATCCCAGACTGCAGCCGCACCATCAACCGGAACCGCAATCTCAATACCGTCTTCGCCCGTATAGCCAGTACCCGCTACAACACACCGAAATCCGCAGACTTCAACTTCTCGAACGGCAAAACGCGACACCATCGACGCGTCAGGACAAAACGAAGCAACGGTTGACCGCGCCAAAGGACCCTGCACTGCGATCACTGCACGCGACGCTGTTGTATCAGTTCCGCCGATAGCTGATACAACCCGATCAGTGTTCGAAGCATTCGGCATCACATCAAACACCTCCTCGCTGACCCACCACACAATGATGTCGTCGAGAACACTTGCATCATTGGTATCCAACAAGTGTGTGTACTGCGCGCGCCCAGGAGCGATACGCGATAAATCGTTGGTCAAACAGTGTTGCAATTGATTAAAGGCTTGTGGACCTTCAACTCGAACGGTACCTAAATGTGAAACGTCGAAAATAACCACACCATTGCGACATGCGGCATGTTCTGCCAACGTACCCGTCGCATACGCAAGCGGCATATCCCATCCACCAAACGGCACCATTTTTGCATCAAGCAATCGATGCTGTGCATCAAGGGGCGAAAAACGCATTACTAAACAGCTTTGGAGATATCGTCGCCGTCATCAAGCGCAGGCCGCAAAAGAACAATGTTCTTGTCAACTTCATCTCGAACGGAGTCCATTGGCAAGATGTTAAGAACGCCTTGGCCATGACGCAGGACGTCGATCAATTCCTCGCCGTTACACAAAACGACTGATGAACCATTAATGACGAGATGAGCTGCTGCAATATCTGTGTCCATATGATCACGAAGGTAAGCAAACACGTCACGAATAGATTCAAGGCGGATACCAGCATCTAGTAACTGTTTGATAATTCGAAGTTCCAGCAAATCGCGGTATGTATAGCGACGGCGACTTCCACTTCCCGCCGCATCAGTTCCGGTAGGACGAACAAGATCCGTACGGGCCCAGTAATCAAGACGACGGTATGTGATACCAACTACGTCTGCTGCTTGCGTTCCACTGAAAGTTTGCGTCATTTGGGTGTCGTTTCGTCTGGAGTTTGCTTCCCTACAAACGGGAAACTACGCGGGTGTAAGACGCTACGGGCAAACTCTCCCCTCGTCAAGATGTCAGGTGTCGAAATCCTCTGGAGAGATATTTTCGATGAAATCACGAAATTCATCGATAATTCCAGTGTCTGTACGGCTTTCGTCTTCTTCGATGACTTCACCGACCAGATCAATCAAATCATCAAGAACAAAAATCGGGCACGACGCACGAAGTGCTATGGCCACCGCATCAGACGGTCGCGACGACACCGTAACTTCTGGCCCGCCATCGGGAGTCAGTATCAAATCTGCATAGTACGTTCCGTTAGATACATGAGTGAGTACAACACGACTAACTGACACCGAAACACGCTCTAGCGCAAGCACAAACAAGTCATGAGTCAGCGGTCTTGGGGTTTGTTCATCATCGAGTGCCGTTTTTATCGCTGCTGCCTCAGGAGCACCAATAAAAATTTCAAATTGGCGACGCGGAGCTTCCTCTTCTCGCAAGGTCACCACCGGCGTGTTGGAGAGACGATCGATACGCACACCGCGCACAGAGAGAGACTTCATCGTTACTTCTGCTCTGTTAGTCGAGCAATGTCGCGCATCAATAGTGAGTTACGCAACTCCCCTCCGAGTTCCATGAACTCAGCGAGCATGTCGAGTGCTTCGTCACGAGAGGCTGGATTTCGTTGGCGCAGTAGCGGCAAAATTCTTTGTTCGAAGAGACTGAGTTCGCGATCAGCCGATGACTTCCAAGCGCGAAGATGACGAATGTCAATACCCATCTCTTGAAATCGGCCAGCAGTACGAGCAATCGCGGCCGAATGAGGGTCAAAGAATGTTGTGTCACCAACATTATGTCCGCTCACTAAACCAGCAGCCTCGAGATCTTTCAAAAACGCCGAGTCAATGTGCACCTGCTCAAGCAGTTGGTCACGAGGAATAGATTCAGTCTTGTCCGCATGTTGCAGTGCAGCTTTTCTTTGCTGACGCTTGACTGAGGCGGGAATTATCGGATCCTGTTCAAAGCCCTCTGAATGTTCAACAGCTGCGGGACGCGGCATTGCTGCTCGAGCGGCGGGATGTCCGGACGTTGTCACAAGTTCACTGATGTTTTCAATGTCACGACTGATGTCCTGACTCTCATCTTCGAGCTTTCCCTTAATGATTCGAAGGGGTAAATAATTATTGCGTTGTTCCTGCAAAATAAACCGAAGTCGCTCAACTTCAGCGGAAGTGAACTTGCGGTACCCAGAGGGCGTCCGTTCAGGAACAATTAGGCCCTGACTTTCGAGGAAACGAATTTTGGAGATGGTGACATCGGGAAATTCTTCAAGCAATTGCGCCAGTACTTCTCCGATTGAAAGATAATCGCGATCACTCATGATTTCTCATCCGGTCTTTCCAGAAATACCATATGAAATTTTCCAATTTGAATTTCATCACCTTGACGAAGCTCTACGTCATCAACACGTTTCTGGTTCACATAAGTGCCGTTCAACGAGCCAGCATCACGGACGATGAATCGCTTGTTGACATGATGAATTTCGCAATGGCGACGTGACACTGTGATGTCATCTAAAGCAATTTCGGAGTCAGCGTGACGCCCCACCGTGGTGATGGGAGAAGAGAGCACAAAATGATTTCCTTCGCTCTCACCGCTGCGCAGCACCAAGATTGCTGTGCCACTAGCAATATGAGACAACGAAACGTGAACATCATCATCTGGACCCGGTGCGTCTTGCAGCGGATCAACTTTTGACAAAGTAATTGTGTGGTCAGACACCAAATCAAGAACAGTTCCACACGCTGAACAAAATGCTGATACCGGCGGGTTGCGGTGACCACACTGATTACAAAATACGTACGACATAATTGCCACCCTTATGCACCGATGAGTGCTGAGTATTCCTCCGGGCTCATCAAGTCTGATTCATTGACTGCAGAGACTTCAATTTCACAAATCCAACCACGTCCGTACGGATCAGAGTTCAGTAATTCAGGCGTTGCAACTAAAGCATCATTTATCGAGACGACTGTTCCCGAGACGGGCGCGTACACATCATTCACACTTTTCGTGCTTTCGATTTCACCGAGACCCTGATGTAACGAGATCGTCGCACCAAGTTCTGGCAACTGAATGAACACGATGTCACCAAGAGCATCTTGTGCGTAATCCGTGATACCGACCCGAGCGGTAGAGCCCTCGATCAGAACCCACTCGTGGTCTTTGGAATATAGGAGTTGGGAAGGAACTGTCACTCCCCCAACGGTACTCCTTACGACCTTCTCCCCGATGCCAAATGACTCTTGACGGTGGGTAGATATTCGAAGAACGATTTATAAGAAACAAAAACTCCAGGGATTCCTACTGCCCATCCCATGACGGTGAAAATTGTCCAGACGCCCCCTGCGGAACCAAGCGTGATCCATGGAACTGCAGCCATCAGGGCAAATGTGGCCCACTTTCCTAATCGAGTGACAGGGAATCGCTCCATGCCCATGGCGGTCGCCGTCACCATCAAAACAGCAATCGAGACTTCCCGAATCAGGATGACTACCCCGAACCACACAGGCAAATACCCGTAGTGCAACGCTGCTCCGATGCCAACAAAAAAGACTGTGCGGTCTGCAATGGGATCAAGAATTTTACCGAGCTCACTGACCTGATTAAAGCGTCGAGCAATGTAACCATCAATCCAATCGGTGGAGGCCAGCAGGCCAAAGAACCAACTACCCGCGACAACACGCCCGTCCGCAAACAAACCAACAAAAGTTGGCAACATTGCCAGACGCAAAATTGATAGGACGTTAGGAATGGTGAGGTTTTCTCGTATACGCACGCACTGATGGTAGCCCCAGTCACTTTGCCTTACGGCGACCGACATAGTGTGTTTATATGACACCTGCTTTAGAAAATCACGTTGCTTTTATTACTGGTGGGGGCTCCGGCCTCGGAGCTGCAGCTGCGCGTCGACTCGCAGCCGACGGAGCACTCATTGCCATCAATGATTTAGACCTAACAGCAGCACAACGGGTCGCTAACGAAGTCGGAGGAATTGCCTATGCCTTCGACGTCACCGATTCCGGTGCGTTTACCTCAGCAGTTGATGATTGCGTTGCACAATTCGGACGTCTCGACATCATGGTAAATAACGCAGGTATTGCGCCTCAAGATGCAGCATCAAAGACTGAACTAATGATGGAGAATGTCGGTAAAAGAATGAGCGGCGACATTGCTCAGATGGCTCCGATGGACTATTTACGTGATCTCTCTGACGCCGACTGGGATCGCATGATCAAGGTTCACCTGTACGGAGCCTTCTACGGTTGTCGTGCTGCTCTCACGCACATGCAACCACGCAGGTCAGGTCGCATCATCAATATCTCTTCCGTGCTCGGTTTGTACCCAGCAGCTGGCGCACCACATTATTCAGTCGCAAAAGCAGGCATTATCACTCTCACCAAAGCAGTGGCTGCCGAAGTTGCACCGTTAGGAATAAATGTCAATGCAATTTGTCCTGGATACATCAAAACTCCATTGTTGACGCCTTTTAGCGAGACCATGATTGCCGGAATAACAATGCGCATTGGCAAGGGTCGCATGGGCGAGCCAGAGGAATTGGCAGACATGATTCGATTCCTGTCAGGACCCGAATCTGAATATTGCACTGGCGATGTCTTCAATGTTTCAGGTGGATACACCGGATGACAACTGTTTTTACTCGCATCATTGAAGGGCAAATTCCAGGGACCTTTGTGTATCGCGATTCCTTATGCGTTGCCTTCCTCAGCATCAATCCATTGGCAGATGGACATCTCTTAGTCGTCCCAATCGAAGAAATTGATCATTGGGTGGACATGAGCCCGGAGCTCTCTTCGCACATGTTCGCTGTATCCCATCGAATTTCACGAGCAATGTACGACGCTTTTCCCTGCACACGTGTGGGGCTCATCATCGCTGGATATGAGATCAATCACTGTCACATTCACCTGATTCCCACCGACACTATGGAGGATCTCAATTTTGCCAATGCAGCACCATCAGTAGAACGCTCAGTTCTCGAGGCGCACGCTGATCTACTACGGAATGCTTTGGCTACTCATTAAAAGAGAGTGTCCAGTTCGTCAGGCTCCACCGCCCCGACAAACACGTCTAGTAAAGATGCATCATTATTTCTGACACTGTTCACCAGAGTCGATACTTGGCGGGCTGCAAAACGCGGTTGATGATCGGGTTGAAACAGTTCAAGCGGCGGAACAGGATTGCACATCCATTCAAGTGCGTCATCGGCGTACAGTTCCACCGGACTTCTGCTGTGAATATGTGACAGATCATCGACGCTCTCTCGAGTGATGAGCGAAAAAGTATGTCGACCATCTAACACTGGTGATGGGGTCCAAATTCCCGCGACCAACATAAGACGTCCATCCTCACGTGTCACGAAATACGGCACCTTCTTTTTTGGGTCTGTTCTATCCCATTCATAAAAACCACTCATCGGAATTATGCAACGACGACCAGGCACAGAATGACGAAACGAAGGTTTTTCAGTAATTGTCTCGGAACGCGCATTAATCATCTTTGAACCAACACTTGGATCCTTAGACCATGACGGCACGAGCCCCCACTGCATTGGATCAACAACTACGACAGCATCATCATGTCGAAGAATGGGGACTATGTGAGTTGGTGCAGTATTGAAATTTGGAGAAAAGAGATTGTTGTCTACTGCTTCGGAAAAAGTCATATGCGCAGTGACGAGCGCGTCGGTCAATTCCCCCACGAGAAGATCGACGTTAAAAGCCCCTACAAAACGACCGCACATACGTGACCTGCTCTACGGACGAGGCGCAGCAACTTTCGGATAAAACGTCTCAATGTGATTCGGCAAACTTTTCTTTACAAAAGCGGAAGTGTCGTCCGCCAGCACTTCGGGTATTCCAGCTTCTACTCCATTCAGAGTGCGTTCTACGACTTGATGTGGCGTCGTCTTCGGCATGTCGACGCCTGCAGCCATGTCAGTATCTATAAATGCAGGGTGAACTGCTACAACCAATGTGCCCTGTCGTGCCAATTCCAGACGGAGCCCATTTGTTAGAGACCATGCTGCAGATTTAGACATCGCGTATGTAGCTGCATCCTTAATTGACATCCAAGACACAGCAGATAACACATTGACAATTGCACCTCCGCCGTTATTTGCCAAGATTGGCGCAAAGGCCCGAGACAAATTGAATGGACCCCACACGTTGGTTTCCATTTCTGCTTTCGCGTTTTCCAGCGCATTTTCAGCAAGAATTCGAGAACCCACAATTGCTCCGGCATTGTTGATCAACATGGTGACATCGCCACAGGTCTGTACAAGCGCATCAATATCAGCCTGACTGGTCACGTCGAGTTTTACGGGAACAGCTTCGGAGTTTGACACCGACTCAATATTTCGTGCCGCGGCATACACCTTTGCCGCACCTCTATCGAGTAATTGACGAACATACTCAGCGCCAAGTCCGCGGTTCGCACCGGTAACGATGACAACGGAACCTTCAATCTTCATGGCACTCCTTTTTCATATTCGAATACTTCGAATTCATTGGTCGGGCTGGCGGGATTTGAACCCACGACCTCTTGTCCCCCAGACAAGCGCGCTACCAAGCTGCGCTACAGCCCGAATGATCTATGACTCTATCGGCGACACCGAAGTGCCAGCTAAAAAAATATTTGAACGAAACGCCAGCCGAGATACACACACAAAAGTCCGACCAATAACTTAAAGTGCCATGGAGTTCCTTCATTGTCTGCTCCAGCAAGCTTTTTCAGATCGAGAGTGTCCACAGTGATGCGACCTGAAGTTGTGGGCTCAGCCACGACAGCAAGACACTCAGGGCATTTCCCTTCGACCGATAAGGAAGAAGGAGAAAAATATTTGGCGCACGGTTCACACCATGGCATCTCTAATCGCCCTTTTTTCGAACGCGTAGTTTCAATGGCGTTGATCCGAACTCAAATGCCTCACGAATAGAGCGTTCCAAATAGCGAATATACGGCGCCGAAAGTTCTCTATTTACGAACAAGGTAAACGTTGGGGGGTCATTTGCTCCCTGAACTGCAAACAACACGCGCGCACCTCCAGGCGCTGGCGATTTCTGCTGCGCAGCCGAAATAACTCTGTTCACATCTCGTGTTGGAATTTTTCTATGGTACTGCTCGATCGCATCTTGAAGAACGGGACGCAACTTGTGAACGCCCATTCCAGTGAGTGCAGACAATTTCAATACGGGAGCATCATCAATGAAATACAGCATGCGGGCCAGATCAAGCTCCACCTGACGCCGATTCTCCGAATCAAGTAATTCCCATTTGTTTAATACGATCAGAATTGGGCATCCAGCAACATCAATTCTTTCTGCTAGGCGTTGATCTTGACTAGTAACACCGACTGTGGCATCAATAATCAAAATTGCAATATCAGCTTCGTCAATTGCCTTCAGTGCCCGAACTAATGAATAGAACTCTGTTGACTCATCAATCTTGCTGCGCTTACGCATTCCGGCGGTATCAATAAAAACAAGAGGACCATCTGGCGTTTCCACCAAAGTGTCGACGGCATCTCGGGTTGTTCCCGGCATGTCGTGAACTACTGAACGCTCTTCACCGACGAGACGGTTAAACAATGTGCTCTTGCCGACATTGGGACGGCCCACAAGTGCTACACGTGGCACGCCGTCTGGCTTGATGGCATCGAGTTCGCGAACGGGAATTTCGACATGTGGAATTCGAGCAACCACTTCATCAAGAAAATCACCCGAGCGCCGCCCGTGAAGAGCTGATACCGCCATCGGCTCCCCGAATCCGAGAGACATGAATATCCATTTCTCTTGTTCGCGGCGGTCATTGTCAGATTTGTTCGCTGCAAGGAGTACCGGGACACCAGTTTTGCGCAACCATTGTGAAATGTGTTCGTCATCATCTGTAACACCAACAGACGCATCAACCATGAAAATCACTAGATCTGCTTCACGCACTGCTTCCTCTACTTGTCGACTTACTTTGTCGTCCAATTCGCTTCCGCTTGGCATCCAACCGCCAGTATCAACAATCCAAAACTCAATACCGAGCCAGGACGCCATTCGAGGATGTCTGTCACGGGTGATGCCCGGACGGTCTTCAACAATTGCCGCTTGCTCACCAATAACACGGTTAAACCATGTGCTTTTGCCAACATTGGGACGACCAACGATAACTACTGTTGGGAAAATGACCTTCTCTTCATCAGACATGAGAAACCTCTCTTTTGGCTGCTTCAAGCCGATTACGTAGTGAACTACCACTTGTCGAAAGCACTTCAACGCTAAATTCTCGACTGAGATCGTTCAGTGTGCCTCCGTCAAGAAACACACCGTCGTTCAGACAAACATCGGGCAACAAATACACATGCGCTCCATTGTCAAGTGACATCACGCGGTGAACGTCTTCGAAAGTCATCAGGCCAGCGACAGCAGTGTTGCCGCCAAAATACTGATTATTTACTTCGAGAACACTGACATTGTCGAAGCCTTGCGCATCGAGAAGTGGTCGAATAATTGAAGCACCATATGAACCAGTCACAACAGCAACTGGTTTGTTAGTGGTACGTTCACGCGAACGAAGGCTTATAGAGACCGGAGCGGTTGAACGTAATCCGGTGTCTGCAGCAGGGTTTACAACTCTCACATAATCAGTGGGAGAAGCCACGTCGACTGATGCAAAAAAGCCAGACTGCTTCCCCATCAGGTCAGGTCCGTTTCCATTAAATGCATCGACAAATGAACGGACAAGTCCGACCCCATCTTCGAGCATGGGAAAATCAGAATACATTTCGGCCGCAGGGATTTCATGTTGCGCCACCAAATAAAACTCGTCGGCCAAGTGAATAGATTGACGAGAAACTGCTCGTCGATACCTAGCTTGCCACTTTGACACCGTGTTTATTACTGCAAGCGCTTCGTCTGTTGTATGCACTCGCATACGCCCTTCTGTATTGAAGCGCGACAAACCCAAAGGAACGATGGCGATTGACTCAAGTTGCGGAAACTGCTCGAGAAGCCCTGCCAAAGTTGATTCTAAGATCGCGCCGTCATTGACTCCGGGACACAACACAATCTGTGCACGAATGTGAATGTCGTGATCAAGAAGAATCTTCATCCATCGAAGACTGAAACCACCTCGAACATTGCGCAACATATCTGATCGAACATGTGGCTGCGAGGAATGGATGCTGACATACAGAGGCGAGAGTCGCTCATCGATAACTCTTTCAAGATCAGCCTCAGTGAACCTAGTCAACGTAGTGAAATTGCCAAAGAGAAAACTAAGACGATAATCATCATCCTTTAAGTACAGACTCCGGCGCATGCCTTTGGGTAGTTGGTAAATAAAACAAAATTCGCAGTGATTGTCACACGTATGAATTCGGTCGAATACCGCACTTGCTATAGAGACACCAAATGGCTCCCCTGGCAAACGAAGAACCTCGAAATCAAGAGTCTCACGTCCGCGAAGCACTGCTATGTCCAACTCATCAGAATCGACCAAGCGCTGCCATTCGAGAATGTCACGAGGAATAACGCCATTCACGGACACCACGCGGTCGCCCACCTTCAACCCGGCGCGGGATGCGGCAGATTGAAGGTCAACCGCAGCTATCTGCGGCAGGGAGTCGGTTGTCGATTTCACCCCTGCAGGCTACCGCTGAGCACTCTCGGTAGCCTGTGGAGGTTATATGGGCGTCAATAAGGTACTTCTCGCCTCACCAAGAGGCTTCTGCGCTGGCGTTGAAATGGCCATCAAAGCGCTTGCGTGGATGGTGCGCTCATTCGATGAGCCCGTGTACTGCTACCACGAAATTGTGCACAACAAGATCGTGGTCGACCGCTTCGTTGCACAAGGTGTTGTCTTTGTTGATTCCATTGATGATGTTCCCAGCGGATCACCGATCATGCTCTCGGCACACGGCTCAGCTCCCGACGTTGTCAATGCAGCCCGGTCTCGCGGCAGCTATGTAGTCGACGCTGTATGTCCATTGGTGACAAAAGTGCATCATGAAGTGAAGACTCGCGCCGCCAAGGGATACCACATTGTGTATATAGGCCACGAGGGGCATGAAGAAGCAGTGGGAACAATGGCCGTCGCGCCTGCATCAATATCGAGAGTCCAATCTCTCGATGAAGTAGAGGCGTTACCTCAATTTGATACAGAAGTAGCCATGCTTGCTCAGACCACTTTGTCTCACCGCGAGTGGAATGAAATTGCCGTGCATGTACGCGAGAGATATCCCAATGTTTGGACTCCGGGCAAGAGTGACCTTTGTTTTGCTACGACCAATAGACAAACTGCTTTAATTTCAATTGCAAGCACCGTCGACGCTTTTGTCATTATCGGTTCATCGAATAGTTCAAACACTCGAGCACTCGAACGTCTCGCCGTTGAGGCGGGATGCCGACAAGTGTTTCGGGTGAATTCATTTCATGAACTCCCGCATGATCTTCACGGCACAGTTGGAGTGACAGCGGGCGCTTCTGCTCCTGAAGAATTAGTGCAAGGTGTTCTTGCATTTCTTAATCCGACATTAGGTGTTGAAGAAATTTTTGTCACCGAAGAAGACGAATATTTCCCTCCCCCGCGAAATATACGAGATCTTCAGATGGCCATCGACACAGCAATTACAGCAATGTCAGGAGCTTCAGTGCTCACAACGGCAAGCATGGACGACCGTGCACTTGCAGCAAGTGCCGTTCTTGAGACACTCTTGTTGACATGATTCATCCCACACTCGATTCTCTTCGCACGTATCTCCACCTACTTGGTGTCGCTGTGTGGCTTGGCGGCCAGATTGTCTTAGCTGGGGTTGTACCAAAACTGCGTAAAAGCAATCCTGATGCACTGATCAACATCGCTAAGGGTTATGCATCCATTGCGTGGCCAGCAATGATTCTCATTGTGTTCACCGGAGCCTGGGGTCTCGCCGCTACAGACGCTTCCGACAAAACAACCGCGTACCTGGTGACTTTTGGAATCAAAATGCTGCTTGTAGCCAGCGCTGTTATTGCAACCTTGATTCATTCCAATGGCACATCAAAACTTGCCAAGGGACTTGGTGGTGCAATCGGACTTATTGCAACACTCTTTGCTGCATATTGCGGTGTTTTGCTTGCCCACGTGGCATAGAACTATTTAGTTACGGGCAACTTTATTCCACGCGATTTCACGGTCTACTCGAACGTCGCCGGGAAGACCCAACACGCGTTCACCGAGAATATTTTTCATCACTTCAGTAGTTCCACCTTCGATGGTGTTTGCACGTGAACGCAAGAAAGCCTTCTGAATACCGTCAAAAGCCATTGCAGTTTCAGGACGAGTCATGGCATATGAGCCATACAACATTCCTTGTGCGCCCTGAAGGTTGACTGCGAATGCATAGGTCTCCTTATTCAGATCTGCCCCAGCCATCTTGCCGATAGAACCCTCAGGACCAGGCGTACCCATCTTTCGAGTGGTGTTTGCACGAATGTTTGTTAAGCGAAGTACTTCTGCTCGAATCCATAGTTTCATCAACTCATCACGAGTTGCGCTGTCGCGCTGAGATTCGGGCAACGCTTCCCATGCATGAACCGCCGAGGCGATAGAGCCTGAGCCACGTTGTGGCATTGACCCACCAATTGATACACGCTCATTCATCAAGGTGGTGAGACTCACACGCCATCCGTCGCCGGGAGAACCGAGCATCTCAGATTCTGAAATGCGAACGTCTGTGAAATACACCTCGTTAAATTCAGCTTCACCAGTCATTTGGCGAAGAGGGCGTACTTCAACTCCGGGCGCTTGCATGTCCACAACAAACGCAGTGAGGCCTGCATGTTTGACAGCTTCAGGATCTGTTCGGACAACAAGCAAACCAAAGCGTGAAAGATGAGCAAGGGTTGTCCATACTTTCTGACCGTTTGCGATCCACTCTTCTCCATCTTTCACTCCCTTGGAGGAAAGGCCCGCGAAGTCCGAGCCGGATCCGGGTTCAGAGAACAACTGACACCAAATCTCTTCGCCAGTGAACAATGGACGCAAGTAACGCTTCTTTTGTTCGTCACTTCCCCACTCCACAACTGTTGGTCCGCACATTCCATGACCAATCGGGTTGCGATACATCGGGTTCGGTGCTCCGGCCGGATACAGAACTTCATTCACTGCTTTTTGGAACTTGGGAGAAACTCCGAGGCCGCCAAGCCCCACAGGGAAATGAACCCAGGCAAGACCCATGTCATATTGAGCGCCAAGAAATTCCACCACTGGGGTCGATGCCGGAGGGAACTTCTTCAGAAGTTCCTCTGCAAGATGCACAACTGTGGTTTCGTCTGGACTGATGACTTCTGTGGTGCTCATAGCAACCCTTTCCCATGGCGTGATTGCCACAGTAATGGCAACTGAACAACCCTTGCGAACCAGAGACGTGCAGACTGCGATGTGACAGCCGTCATTCAATTAGTTTGTAGTCATGTATCCAGGAATCACAGCTGCCACCCATCCGCAACGACCAGCGGTCATTCAAGCCGAAACGGGCAAGATCACCACGTTTCAAGAACTCCACGAGGCAGCCATTCGACTCAGCAATGTGTTGCGTGCAGCTGGACTTCAGGCTGGAGACCATGTTGCGATTTGTATGGAAAACCACAGTAAGTACTTCGAAGTGATTTGGGGATGCCATTATGCAGGCGTGGTCTACACCGCGTGTTCAAGCCGTCTCACCCGAGCAGAACTCACGTACATTTTGAATGACTGTCAGGCAAAAGCATTCATAACGTCGAAATACAAGTCTGATCAAGCAATAGAAATCGCTAACGACATACCGAACGTTCATCTGCGCCTCATGCTTGATGGAACAGTGGATGGTTATGACTCTTTCGAATCAAGAGTTGATTCGGCATCAACTATTCCCCTTGCCGACATGGTCGACGGCACCGACATGTTGTATTCAAGCGGAACGACCGGAATGCCAAAAGGTGTGTCACGTCCTTTCCCTGGTACACCTTTAGGAACGTCAGCAGGACTTGCCACCGCGCTCACAGTTGGCCTGTATCAATTCCACGAAGGAATGATCTATCTATCGCCTGCACCGCTCTACCATGCAGCTCCTTTGCGCTTCAATATGTCAGTTCATGCATCTGGTGGAACAACTGTTGTGATGGAACATTTCGACGCAGAGATGTACTTGAAATATGCAGAACAATACAAAGCAACGCATACGCAACTAGTGCCAACAATGTTCATTCGAATGTTGAAACTAGATATAGACATACGCAATAAGTACGACGTGTCAAATTTCAAGGTAGCCATTCACGCTGCTGCTCCATGCCCAATTGAAACCAAAAAGGCCATGATCGCGTGGTGGGGGCCAATCATTCACGAGTACTACGCAGGCACAGAAGGCAATGGCTTTGTGTATTGCAACAGCGAAATGTGGCTTGCACATCCAGGGTCTGTCGGCACAGCCATTCAAGGGATCGTTCATATTTGTGACGAGAACGGAAACGAAGTTCCTCAGGGTGAATCGGGAACAATTTTCTTCGAAGGAAGCGCAAGTTTCGAATACCACAATGATCCGGAAAAAACGAAAGCTTCACGCGACCCCAAAGGGCGCGGTTGGTCAACTCTCGGAGATGTCGGATTTCTTGATGCAGATAATTTCTTGTATCTCACTGACCGAAAAGCATTCATGATTATTTCAGGTGGAGTAAATATCTATCCACAGGAATCAGAAAATATTCTTGTCAACCATCCAAAGGTTGTTGACATTGCAGTCTTCGGAGTACCGAATGACGACTTCGGTGAGGAAGTGAAAGCGGTCGTGCAACCAGTGACAATGCCATCTTCACCAGAGGAGGCTGAAGCGCTTGCAAAGGAACTGATCGCTTTTTGTAAGACACATCTCGCAGACATTAAATGCCCACGTAGCATCGACTTCAGGCCCGACCTTCCCCGTCATCCAACCGGCAAGCTATACAAGCGCCTGCTGAAAGATGAATACTGGAAAGCCTCCGGTCGCTCCATCTAATGGAAGTGAAACATCCCTACCTCGATAACACGAACCCCATAGCGTTCGCTCATCGCGGTGGCACTTCTGCAGCCCCTGAAAACACGTTGCGTGCATTCGATGATGCAGTGAATCTCGGATATAGATATGTAGAAACAGATGTTCATGCAACCCGTGACGGCGTGCTCGTTGCATTCCACGACAACGACTTACAGAGAACTTGTGGCAAGCCGTGGCGAATTGCTGAAACAGATTGGTCAACTCTTGCTACTGCCCGTATAGATGGCACAGACCCGATTCCTCTTCTGACAGATCTCCTCTCGACATGGCCAGACTTACGGCTCAATATTGACTGCAAATCTGATGCTGCAATGCAGCCACTCATAGACACCATTCGTCGCACCAAATGCCTTGACCGCATTTGTGTCGGAAGTTTCAGCGACAAACGACTGCGTCATATTCGATCTGAACTTGGTGCAGGGCTATGCACATCAATGGGTCCTCAAGAAGTTGTACGCCTCGTGCTGGCAAGTGGAACGGGGTTACCAATCAACCCCTCGCGTCACGCCCTCATCGCTCAAATTCCTGTTCGTCAAGGCCCCATCCCAGTAGTGACACGACGCAGTATTGCTCGAGCACACACTCTCGGCCTCCAAGTACACGTATGGACAATTGATAATCCTCAAGAAATTTCCCGATTACTGGATATGGGAGTCGACGGAATCATGAGCGATGACACTAGGGCACTCAAATCGGTCTTTTGGGCCCGACATGTGTGGTGACATTTAACAACTAGTTAACGGGTCAAGTGGGAAGACTCACTTCCAGTGGGCTAATTTAGGTCCATGAGAGTTGACACAAATTTTTTCTGCACAGTTCCAATGCCTGATGCAGGAAGCGACTCCGTAACCCCAACATCTCGACGCTATGACAACAATGCCGTCATTGAGTGCTACAGAAATCTCGTGGAGTGGGCACGGACTGCCGACTCCCTTGGCTATGACACCATGTGGCTAACAGAACACCATTTTCAGTATGAGGGATATGAAGTACTCCCTAACTTGATTCTTTTTGGTCAGCACCTCGCAAGTCAGACTAAGAATTTGCGCCTGGGTCAAATGTTCAATGTGGTTCCGCAGTGGAACCCATTACGTCTTGCTGAAGACTTCGCCATCGCTGACATCATTACTGGTGGTCGCATGGAATTTGGTGTAGGCCGTGGCACTGTTCCGCGCGAAGCATGGCCACTCGGAACAGTTGTTGCTTCTGGCGACAACGACATGTCGGCAGAGCACGACCGCATTAACCGACAGATATTTGAAGAGTCACTTGAAATCATCAAGCGTGCATGGACCAACGAGCGGTTTTCATTTCGCGGTGAACATTTCACATTGCCAGCCGACGACATCCCGGACCGTGGTTCTAACGTTGATGACCTCACCCTTATTCCGCGCCCTCAACGAGTCGTCGATATCTACCAACCCGTCACGTCGCCCGAGACAATCGAATACGTACCTCGTGCCGGCCATAAAGCCGTCTACTGGCTTCAGAATGCAGACAGTCAACTCGACAAATGGAATCGCTATGCAGACATTCGTGCAGACATGGGTGACCCAGTTGCTCCGGGAGAAGACCGTTGCCTCGTGCTGAACGTCCATGTGGGAAAAACGCGAGAAGCTGCAATGAAAAAAGGCAAACCCGGCCACGATGAGTTCTGTCGATTCCTTGCTCCGTACGGCAGATTTTCTAGCTATCGCAATCCAGATGGATCAAAGGTTGCATTCGACCATTGCCCAACCGTTCAAGAGTCAATTGACCAGAAGATTCAAGCAATCGGATCCGTCGCTGACGTTGTTGACACAATCGGTTTTTGGCGTGAGCTTCTTGACCTCAAACACCTCACGATCTTTTTCGATTTTCCCGGACTCACACGCCAAGAGATGAACGAACAATTACATATGGTGGCTGAAGAAGTTATGCCCCAATTAGGAGAATCAATGGAACGTCGTCCGTTGCCGCAGCTCTCCCCATTGGTATAAATCTTCAGTGACTGATTGCACTCTTTTCACTGGCGCCCAGTTAGCTGATGGCTCAATTGTTGACTTATTGGTCAACGAGTCGCGTATCTCATGGATCGGACCTGTGGGTCAATGCCCCACATCTCATTCATCAATAATTTCGCTGGCTGGTCATGTCGTTGCATCTTCTTTCGTCGAGCCCCACGCGCATCTCGACAAAGCCTTCCTTGCAGACCGCATAACAAATCCTTCTGGCGATCTCATGGGCGCCATTCGTGGACTCGAGGCAGTTCGTTCCACAATTACGCACGACGACATAGTCGATCGCGCGATGCGTGCTGTCCAGTTGATGTCACGAAATGGTGTGACATCTATTAGAACTCACGCCGATACAACAATTTCAGGTGGTCTCTCTTCAGTGATTGCGTTACTTGAAGTGAAGAATAGATGTTCTTATTTCATGGACCTTCAGGTTGCCATGTTGCTCGAGTGGCCAGTAACAGGCCTCGCAGGAAAAGAACACCAAGCCCTGGCGCGCGATGCGATCAGCGCTGGCATAGACGTTGTCGGAGGATGTCCACACTTAGACCCTGACCCGCGAGGTGCTGTTGAATTCTTGTTAGGTCTTGCAACGGATACAGGTCTACCACTCGATTTACACGCAGACGAGAACATGCGTGCCAACTCAAGCGACCTTGAGCATCTTGCCGACATAGTGATCCGTGACAATTTTTCCCACCAGATGAACGCGAGCCACTGTGTCGCGCTATCGACCAAGTCCGAGATAGATATCGATCGAGTCTCTGAGAAAGTCGCCGCTGCCGGAATCACCATCACTGCATTGCCACAGACCAATCTATTTCTGCAGGAACGCGGTGTCTCATCAAATCCAGCGCGTGCCATCACCCCTATCCACAGGCTCCAACACGCCGGAGTCGTTGTTGCCGCCGGAGCGGACAACTTGCAGGACCCTTTCAATTTGGTAGGTCGTGGCGATCCCCTTGAAATCGCGTCACTTCTTATGGTTTCTGCTCACGTCACTGCCCCTGAGGCACTACAGATGATCTCTACCAACGCACATCAAGCAGTACATGGCGCCACTAATTCCCTCTCCGTTGGCGCGCCCGCAAATTTCGTAGCTTTGCCAGCGGCTAATCTTCGAGAGTCGATTGCGATGGGGCCCCCCGACAGAATTGTTGTATATGGCGGCGTCGTTCTCGATAATCAAATTCGTAACAGAAAGTAAACCTTTTCGTGACACAGGTGACCCTAACAATGCCCTATCTTGTTTCTAGTGAGTGCGACGGAGACAATGATCATGAGTGAAGTTCCAGCTTCTTCCTCCGCCCTCCTGTCTTTTAACAACGTTTCAATGACGTTTGATGAAGGAACAAAAGCACTCGACAACGTATCGCTCTCTATCAACGCAGGTGAATTCGTCACCGTTGTAGGGCCCTCAGGTTGCGGAAAATCAACACTTCTGCGCATTGCTTCTAACCTTGAAGCAAACACCGGTGGCACCTGCACAATCGACCGCAACAGCATTGGGTATGTCTTTCAAGATGCAACACTCATGCCATGGCGAACTGTTGCTCGAAACGTGGAACTCATTGCAGAACTTCACAAACTTGACAAGACTGAGCGTCACAAATTGGCCGCTGAAGCTATTGAGCTAGTTGGTCTTAACGGATTCGAAGATAAATACCCTCGCCAACTCTCGGGCGGAATGCGCATGCGTGCCTCACTCGCTCGCTCACTGGTGATGAAGCCAAAAGTGTTCCTGTTCGATGAACCCTTTGGTGCCCTTGATGAAATTACGCGTGAACGTTTAAATGACGAACTTCTCCGACTGTTTCAGCTTGAAGGATTCGCTGGTCTTTTCATTACTCACTCAATTACCGAAGCTGTGTACATGTCAACAAAGGTCCTCGTCATGTCAGCACGTCCCGGAAAAATAATCGCTGAATTTGATGTTCCATTCGCCTATCCGCGCACACATGATCTGCGGTACGAGCCTGAGTTTGGCGAACTCTGCGGAAAAATTTCCCACGCGCTACGTGGAGCCCACGAATGAGCGCCACTGATACCACCACAGCACCGATAGAAGAAGTGATTCCTGACAAACAGGATAAGTTTTCGCTGACCGACTACATCGGGCCAGCAGTCGTATTCATGGTTTTCATTGGTATTTGGTATCTGTTTTCCACTGTTGTTCTTCCAGAACAGAAACGCTTCTTGCTTCCAACTCCACACAAGGTGATCTCTGAGGGTTTCTTTGTTTGGCGTTCGGGTGAGCGTCGCGGCCTCCAACCAATCCTGATGTCTTTATGGGACTCGGCCAAGATTGCCCTCATGGGACTATCAATCACCATCGTGGTCGGGATGAGTTTGGCAGTACTCATGAGTTCTAGCCGATGGCTTGAGCGAGCAACCTGGCCATACCTAGTCGCAGTGCAAAGTGCGCCCGTCCTTGCTCTGACTCCCCTCATTCGCGCTCTGATTGATGGCACACAAACGCAACGCCTTCTTGTCGTCGTTTTGATCGCCATGTTTCCAATTGTTAGCAACACATTGTTCGGCCTCTTATCAGCAGATAAAAGTCAGCACGAGTTGTTCACATTGCAAGGTGCTTCTAAATGGACTCGATTAGTGAAATTGCAGTTTCCTGCTGCGCTACCGAATATCTTCGTGGGGTTACGCATCTCAGCAGGCCTTGCCGTCATCGGTGCGGTGGTCGGCGACTTTTATTTCCGTCAAGGTGGAGTCGTCGGCATTGGCGCTCAAATTGATGTGTATCGAAATCGCTTGTGGGGTGCAGAACTCATCACGGCAATCATTCTTGCCAGCTCACTCGGTCTGGTGGTGTTCCTCTTTTTTGGATGGGTCTCTCGTAGAGCCATCGGAAAATGGCACATCACCACTAGGGGTCATTGACC
>Ga0194047_10000470_pt1 | contig 27346 bp, 26 predicted proteins | sample JunL225m_MetaG_2_FD_160070 | JGI IMG/M metagenome (GOLD analysis project Ga0194047, IMG submission 160070) | Anoxic zone freshwater microbial communities from boreal shield lake in IISD Experimental Lakes Area, Ontario, Canada - Jun2016-L221-5m | ecosystem: Environmental > Aquatic > Freshwater... | reverse complement strand
AGGTGCCGAGGTGATCACGGTTGCCAACGCCTGTATCTACCAGGTGGCGGCGATCCTTCAGGCCGGCGCGCGTCCGGTGTTCGTCGATGTTGATCCGACCACCCACACCATGGATCCGCAGGCCCTTGCGGCGGCGATCTCTCCCCGCACGCAGGCGATCATGCCCGTACATCTCTTTGGTCGCCTCGCCGATATGGTGGCAATTATGGCGATTGCCCAACGCCATGGTGTGCCCGTTATTGAAGATGCCGCCCAAGCCCATGGCGCATGGGCGCACGACCCCGCAGGCTTCCCGTGTAAGGCCGGAGCCTGGGGCGCGCTGGCATGTTTCAGCTTCTATCCCTCCAAAAACCTTGGAGCCCTTGGCGATGGTGGTGCCCTAACGACGGACGATCCTGCGCTGGCCGAGCGGCTGCGCCGCCTGCGTATGTATGGCTGGGGCAGCAAATATCACACCGCCGATATCGGTGGTCGTAACTCGCGCCTCGATGAACTTCAGGCCGCCCTACTGCGCGTGAAGCTGCGTCACCTAGATGCAGGCAACGCCGCCCGTCGCGAGCGGGCCGATTGGTACGCCCAGCACCTCGCCGGGTTGCCCCTGCGCCTCCCCGCCGACATGCCAGGCCATGTCTATCACCTGTATGTGATCGAGGCCGACCGGCGCAATGCGTTGCGCTCCCACCTCCAGGCCATCGGCGTAGGCTGCGATGTCCACTACCCCGAGCCGGCACACCTCCAGCCGGCCTATGCCCACCTCGGCTACTGCGCGGGCAGTCTGCCCCACACTGAGGCGCTGGCTCATCGCATCCTTTCGCTCCCGATGTTCCCCGAGTTGAGTCCGGCGGAGATCGTGCGAGTGGCCGCCGCCGTCACCCAAGGGATTACCCAATGAGCCAGATGCCCACGGTCGCCGAATACTTCGCCGGTGCCCACGTCCTGATCACCGGCGGCCTCGGCTTTATTGGCGCAAACTTGGCCCGGCGTCTGATCGACCTCGGCTCCGAGGTGACACTGGTGGACTCGCTGATCCCTGAGTATGGCGGCAACCTGCACAATATCAGCGGGATTGAGGATTGCGTACGGGTGAATATCGCCGACGTGCGCGACGAATACTCAATGAACTACCTTGTTCAGGGCAAGGACTACCTGTTCAATCTGGCCGGGCAAACCAGCCACATGGACTCGATGCGCGACCCCTACACCGACCTGGAGATCAACTGTCGCGCCCAACTCTCGATCCTAGAGGCATGTCACAAGCGTAACCCCGATATCAAGGTGGTCTATGCCAGCACCCGCCAGATCTATGGCAAGCCCGACTACCTCCCCGTGGATGAGCGCCACCTGCTGCACCCCACCGATGTCAATGGCATCAACAAAATGGCGGGCGAGTGGTATCACATCCTCTACAACAATGTCTATGGGGTGCGCGCCTGTGCCCTGCGTCTGACGAATACCTACGGCCCGCGCATGCGCGTGAAGGATGCCCGACAGACCTTCCTGGGCATCTGGATCAAGAATCTGCTTGACGGCGTGCCCATCCAAATCTGGGGCGACGGCATGCAGATCCGCGACTTCACCTACGTGGATGATTGTGTCGAGGCGCTCTTGCTTGCCGCCTCGACGCCCAGCGCCCACGGCCAGATCTTCAACCTCGGCAGCGCTGAGACGATCAATCTCAAGAATCTGGCCGCGCTCGTGGTCGATATCGCCGGCATCGGAAGTTACGAGGTTATTCCCTTCCCGGCCGACCGCAAGCCAATCGACATCGGTGACTACTATGCCGATTATCGGTTTATTCAGGGGCGGCTTGGCTGGCACCCGCAGGTTGGTCTTCGTGAGGGGCTGGCCCGCACCATCGCCTTCTATCGTGAGAACAAACAGTTTTACTGGTGAGAATAGAAATGCAGAACCTGCTTGTCACCGGCGGTGCCGGATTCATCGGCTCGAACTTCGTCCACTATATGCTGGGGAAGTACCCCACCTACCGGATCGTCGTCTACGACAAGCTCACCTATGCGGGGCGACTCGAGAATCTGGAGCGCGCAAAGGGCAATCCGCAACTCGCCTTTGTACGCGGCGATATTTGTGATATTGACGCCGTACGCGCCGCAGTAGACGAGTATGCGATCGACACCATTGTGAACTTCGCCGCCGAGACCCACGTGGATCGCTCAATTCTTGAGCCTGACGCGGTGGTACGCACCAACGTCAACGGTACCTGGGCGTTGCTGGAGGTGGCTCGCGAGCGCAAACTGGAGCGCTTCCACCAGATCTCGACAGATGAAGTCTACGGAGCAATTCCCGAGCCACAGCGTTCGCAGGAGGGCGACCCCCTGGAGCCACGCAGCCCCTACTCGGCCAGTAAAGCCGGCGCGGAACACCTCGTCTACGCCTATTTCATCACCTATGGCTTACCCATAACCACGACTCGTGGCTCCAATAACATCGGCCCGTTCCACTACCCCGAGAAGGCTGTCCCGCTCTTCGCCACCAACGCGATCGACAATATGCCTTTGCCGATTTACGGCGATGGCCGCCAGGTACGTGATTACCAGTACGTCCTCGACCACTGCGAGGGGATCGATCTGGTGCTGCACCAAGGCCAGCTGGGTGAGATCTATAACGTGGGTACGGAGGTTGAAACGTCAAACATCGAGATGGCCCGCAAGATTCTTGACATCCTTGGCAAGCCCCACAGCCTGCTCCAGCACGTCACGGATCGGGCCGGCCACGATCGGCGCTATGCGTTGGATTGTCGCAAGCTGCGTGCGCTGGGTTGGCGATCCCAACATAGCTTTGATGCGGCGCTGGAGCGAACGGTGCGCTGGTATGTCGAAAACGAGGATTGGTGGCGGCCAATCAAATCGGGGGAATACCTGGAGTACTATAAGAAACAGTATGGCGGACGTTAGGTATATCCAAGAGGATTTCCCATGCAAAGACGACATGTTCGACTTATCCTTCTCATAAGTCTCGTAGCGCTGGGCAGTTGTTCAATATCCACAAGCCCTACGTCCTCAGCAGGGACACGTCCTCAGCCCTCGTTACAAACACCTAACTCCGATAACACAACACCGCCACCGGACGTTACGACTTCGCCAAGCGCCATTCCTCCGCCAGCCGATGGCCGCCCGGTAATCACAATAGACACTGCAGGCGCAGTCATCCCGATCGATAAACGTCTTTTTGGCACGAACCTTCCGGCATGGATCGGCCCGAGCAACCTCGCCCGTGATGATGTTCGAGCCACCACAACCGCCCTCGGGGCATCAGTATTGCGCATCCCCGGCGGCAGTTGGAGCAATAGCTACAACTGGATGGCCTGTGAGACCGGCGACAGCAAAGGCTGCTACTGGACATGGGCTGCTAGGCCAACGGACTTTCTCAACTTCGTGCGCGCTACAGGCCAGCAGGCAATGTGGACGGTCTCTATTAACGGGACATCGAAGGAAGCCGCAGCCTTAGTCTCGTTCTTCAACGGATCTGTTGATGACACCACTCTGATTGGCGTCGATGTTCGCGGTAAAAACTGGAAGACGGTCGGTGATTGGGCGCAGCTGCGCGCAAAAAACGGCAACCCCGCCCCACTGCCGATTAAGCTTTGGGAGGTCGGCAACGAGGTGTACGGAGGCAAACAGGATAGCGGCGGCAGTGCGTGTGCATCCTGGGGATGGGAGGATGTCTGGACGTGCGATGGCACCGAATATATGCTTGGCAAGGGTGCAGGTGCCGAGCGCCATGAGGGCTATCTGGAGTTTCGCGCCGCAATGCGCGCCGTTGACCCGACGATTTTGGTCGGTGCCGTTGGCGTATCTCATCCCGGCGACTGGTCAGGCTGGGGGAATAAGGTCATCGAGAAGGGCGGAGAGGATCTTGACTTTTACAGTATTCACTACTACGCATACGATAAGCAGCCTGAGAGCGCAGAAGCAATCCTAGCCAACCCCATCCGAATCTGGAAAGACGTGATGGAGACCACCAACGCGGCCTTCGATACGCTCGCGCATGGCCGCCGCGTGCCAATCGCCGTTACCGAGTACAACCTCGTGGCCTTTCAGGATCTCGATAATGGCCAGATCATGACCCACGCCGCCAACGCACTCTTCCTCGCCGATATGATCGGACAGATGGCGATCAATGGGGTGGCAATGGCGAACCAGTGGGATCTCGCGAACGGGAAGGCCAACAATGGGACTGACTACGGCCTATTGAATGCCGATAGTTGGGAACGCACACCGCAGTACTACGCGATGGTCCTCTGGAGCCGCTTCGGCAATGCACTCCTGCCCGTCGATGCGCCCACACTCAGTGAGACGACATTGAGCCTTTACGCTGGCCGAGCCGAGGATGGCAGCTTAAGCATCCTCGCGATTAACAAGTCAGACAAACCTCTTGATGCCCGGCTCCAGATCGCGGGGGCGGTCGGCACCCTCCACGCCTCCGCCGATAGTGTTGCTGCGAAGAATCTGGATGCAACGGAGATGACCTTTAATGGGGTCAAGAATCCCGCTACCAATTTCTCCAACGCACCAGCAAAGGATCTTGGTAGTATCGCCAACATCCTCGACTACACGTTCTCAGCATACTCGATCACCTTGATCCGACTCAAGCCATAAGCCAGGACGCCTAACCCGCTCTCCCTCCAGCGTGATGGGTATGTGGCAGATGTGCCGCCACATACCCGCAAAACAAATCGCGCAATCAGTCAATCACACGGATCACCCGCGCCGGTACCCCCCCAACGAGCGTATGGGGCGGCACATCCTTCGTCACAATAGCGCCAGCCCCGATAACGCTTCCCGCACCTATGGTCACCCCTGGCAAAACAACACTCCTTGACCCGATCCATGCGCCATCCTCGATCATCACTGGCGCAGTGTAAATCGAGCCGGCCCGATGTGTAGCGCAGCCAATGTGATGAGAGGATGTCATAAGTAAGACCTCGTGCCCCAAGGCTACGTGATCGCCAATATGAATAGGCGCATTCAGATCAAAAATACAACCGATATTGATAACCACATGGCTACCTATATGCAAACGGCGAAGAATATCGCCGAAGCCATACATGTATGGCGTGCCCATAAGCGTGGTGCCGAGTCCAATCTTGATACCAGCAACCTTCAGGATGCGTCGGCGCAGCCGCGCCCCCACATAATGAGGGATGAGACCAGTAATAAGGGTGATTAGGCGAAGGCGAGGATGAAATGATCCAAGCTCCTCCCGAAGAACCAAGCCTATCTTTGCACGTAGCTCATTATCCTCATAAAGTGTCTGTTTCGTCACGTCTGTCTTGCTTCCAACACGATTCATACTCAAAATCCTATCTCTACATTATAGGTATTTCTACCCTCAAATAAGGTTTCAGGTGCCAGAATTCAGCTTTACCGTTTAGCGACGAAGCGATGCTATCGCATCCTCGCCTCATCGCGTCCCCGCCAAACAGTAAAGCTGTTCTGAACCATGTCTCAGATAAAAAATAAGGGGTAGAGTACACTTGGCGAGAACCCAACGAAGACGAACATGCCAGCCATAGTATTCAGGATCCTGTATACTGAACCTTGATAGAATAGGCGTGCAAAGGGGAGTCCGCGCATCGCCATATACCGCTTGACTTTAAGCCGCCTTTGTTCTTATGATGAAGCAGTGGCATCACAGCATATCCTGAGGATGAAACGACCATGGTACGAATCGTCGTATTGCGATTATTAGAAAGCTACTTCCGCCATCGCTGGCTCTACCTTATCCCCATCGTTATCACCCTCACCGCATGCGGAATCTACATCGTCAGTACGCCCCCAAGCTACTCGGCAAATGGTCGGCTTTATGTGTCCCAGCAAAATCTTCTGGCCAACCTCACATCCAGCAACACAGGAGGGTCGTGGTATGTCTCGGCGGCACAGTCAACTGTCACCGAACTAAATGAACTGATCGGCACGCAGGCGTTTATTCGTCTAGTGATAAAAAAGACTGATCTCGAACAGCAGATGGCAGACGGACCCACCGCAGTAGAGGAGACCATCACGTATGTGCGCAAAATCCTAAGTATCCAGACCGTCGGTGATAAGCTCGTGGGAATCAGCGCCACCGGTGAGGATCCAACCATTGTGTACCAGGTCGTAGTCTCAACAATGAACGCCTATGTTCAGTGGAAAATCAACAGCGGATACCAAGAGAGTATAGCCGCAAGTTCCTTTTTCGACAACTTGATGAAGCCCTATCAGGATGAAGTAGACCAAACTCGTAATAATTTGGTCACATTCCTCACCGATCATCCCCAACCCGTGCGCGGCACCCGCCCGCCCGAGGAGCAGATGGAGATTGATCGTCTTCAGATTCTGGTGACGAAAGCTGAAGATCGGCTCAATAAGGCCCGGGATAACGGAGAGAGCGCACGGCTTTCCCAGGCGCAGTCTGAGAGTGTGACAAAACAGACCTACATGGTCATTGATCAGCCGCAGATGCCCAAAGATGCGGCGGTTTCGATCAAGGCGATTCTAACGAGCATAGCGATCTTTCTTGTGGTGGGAATCTTTCTTACGGCGGCAGGAGTTACCGGCGGGACACTCCTCGATCACAGCCTACGTTTTCCGATCGATGTTCGTCACGGCCTCAGCCTTCCGGTGCTGGCAATGGTGCCGATTGCGAAGCCACTGATCCTTGCGCCGGCCACTGGGCAAGCAACGTCTCCCTCGGACGAAGACACGAATCTCGATGAGAATACCAAGGAAGACTCGGGTGTCCTTCGACCGCGAGCGTCATAGATATGCGTTCGTCAAATGTTATATATGCGGTCATCTTGCTTATTATAGAGGCATATACACATGTCTAAACGCCGCAGAGAAGGTGTGGACTTCAGCAATGTACTCTCAGTGCATGCCGCCAATGGCGCACTCCAGCGCACCTTCGACGCCGATATAATCCAGAGCATTCGGTATATGGCAACCGAACTCACCCTCAACAGCATACTTCCGCCCCGCGTCGCGCTTATCGCCGCACTACGCGGCGAAGGTGTCACCCATACCGCAGTCGCGCTGGGCCTCACGCTCGCGAATGATACCGGTGCCAAAATTTGTATCGTCGAGCTAAACTGGTGGTCGCCAGGAATGATTGCGCTGCTTGACCCGAAGGTAATCACCGCCGAGGTCAGCAAGCATGACCATAAAAAGAGTAGACCCCTGCCATCTCCAACCGCACTTGCCAGCTACCCCGGGCTTTCCGGCGTTCTCTCAGGCAAGCGTAGCCTCAATGAGGCTATTATTCACAGCAACCTGCCGAACTTCGATCTGATACCCGCTGGCGAGGTACCAATCGCCAAGCGCCCATCCACCGCCCGCAGCCCATCCTTAAGGCAGGTACTCGACCAGTTATCGACGGACTACGATCACCTCCTCCTCGATATTCCGGCCATTCGTACAACAAGCGACTCGATTGCCCTCGCCTCCCTAGCAAATGCATGCATTGTCGTAGCCCATCAGGGTGCCACATCGACGGCCAGCGTACAGAAGGCACTGGACGATGTGAAAAGCCTGACTATGCTCGGCGTCGTGCTGAATAAGGTTTCGGTCAACATGCCAAACTGGATCCGCTCCCTGGTGCCACAGGAGTAACCCATGAAAGTCTTTATGGGGTTTCTTCTGGTTTGCTTCTTCAGCGGATGGCTGATGAACAAGATCAGCATAAAAAGGATGACCCTCCTCCTGATCATGTTGAGCATCATAATCTCCGGGGGCTACTTCTTCCTCCGCTTTATCTAATAGAGCCATCCCCTTGGAGCCGTGAAGAGGAGTCTAGGCTTCAGCCGGCTAAAGCCTAGACTCCTCTTCACAACCGGAATAGGACTGCTATAGAGCCATCCTACTGGGGCTATAAAGCCGCTTGAATCGGAGAGGCTGCGTCCTCTCTCAGCCTCCCCGCCGAGGGAGACAATAAAGGGTAGAGATTCTATGGTCGTTGATGCCTTTTTGCCAAAGCAGGTGCCCACGATCACCGAGTATATACAGCGCACCCAGAACGCATGGAAGCTCATGTTTGTGAGCCTCCTCGGGATCAGCGGGATTGTCAGCGCACTCATGTTCCGCAATGGCACCTCGTGGTCGATGATCGCCTGGATCATCTACATTGTTGGCATCATCGCTATCATCTACAATCCGCGCTATGGCTTGTACATGATTCTCGGCTTCACGCTGATGAGTGATCAGGCGATGCTCTACTGGTACCCGTTCGCCAAAAATTTCTCCAGCGCAGAGTCGATGATGTTCTTATCGCGTGCGGTAAACTTTAGCCCGCTCGAAAGCTACATTGTGCTTACCTTCGTCTCGTGGATGGGCCGAATGGCAATGGAGCGACGTTTTCGCTTTCGCACAGGGTTGCTCTTCTGGCCTGCGCTGCTCTTTGCCCTCTTCATCACAATTGGCCTGGGCTACGGCATGACACACGGCGGCACATTCAAAATTGCCCTAACGGAAGTGCGCCCTATCTATTACATGCCGCTCATCCTCATCCTTACCAGCAACCTGATTGAAACCCGAGTCCATGTGAATCGGCTGATCTGGCTCATGGCACTGGCCCTTGCATATAAAGGCATTGCTGGTGTGGTGTATATCGCAACCTCACTCCACTGGGATATCGGCAGCGTTGAGGCCATCGGCGAACACGCCATGTCAATCCAGTTCAACGCCTTCTTTATTCTTGCGATTGTCGCCTGGTTTTACCACGACTCAGTACTCAAACGGATCGTCTTTTCCATCCTAACACCGTTTCTGCTCTATAGCTTCTTCGCGAACCATCGTCGCGCGGGCTTCCTCACCTTAGGCCTTGGCATCGGTATTGTCTTGACCATGCTCTACCGCGAGAATCGCAAGCTTTTCTTCACAATCGCTCCTACTGGGATGGTCCTTTTTCTGCTCTACCTAGCCGCATTTTGGAACAATAACGGATCCTTCGGTATTATCGCGCGGGCGGTTCGCTCCGTCGTGGGCCAGCCAACCGCCCGCGATGCGGCATCGAATATCTATCGCGATCTTGAGAATATCAATACGATGTTCAACATTAAAAGTTCGCCGATATTCGGAATTGGATTTGGAAATAAATTTCACATCATCGCCCCCTTACCCGACATCAGCACCTTCATCTGGTGGGAGTATATTACCCACAACTCGATCATGTGGGTCTGGATGGAAGCTGGTGTTGGCGCATTCTTCGCGATGCTGCTACTCATAGGGATGACAATGATCGTTGGGGGACGAGCGATCTGGAATATACCCTACGGCCCATTGCGTGGCGTAGCACTGACCGCGACTCTCTATATATTCATGCACTTCACCTATGCCTACGCGGATATGTCGTGGGAAGGTGTCAGCATGACCTTTGTAGGGGTCATGATGGGTCTGATCAATAGCCTGGAGGCAATCGCCAAGCGGCCACTACCAACTCAGATAAAGCGCTGGCCTTGGGTACCCAATAGCGAACTCGCTCCGGCAAAGCGTTGGCCCTGGATACCCGATACGGGCATCCCGCCCCCATACAGCACGCCAAAAGCATGGCCAATGCCCATACCTGCCTATCGTATAGCACAGATGGCTCGTGCTGAACTGCATGCTCATCGCAAAGCAGATATTTAAAGCCAGGGTATCATGCTATCGTTCTGCTCCTGTCGCCATAGCACATTATGCGGGCTACTGCTGATCATCCTGATCATGGTTGGCTGCAGCGCACAGCCAACGACAACACCGCAGGCAGCCCCAACCATCGCGTCGATATTCGGGACACTACCCACGATCAGACCTGTCGCAACACTCGATTCAAACTCTACGAATGACTCTATTCCGCAGCCCACACCAAACGCTACCGCAATCATGCAGGCCACCATTAGCGCCCTAGGCGAAGATAAGCTCGTCGTGGTGCCGGTGTATACAGACGCATTGAGTTCTGGTTGGTCGATCACACATAGCTTCCAGACCACAATTGACCTCAAAAGCCAAGACTATGTCGAACAAGGCCACTTTGCCATCAAGGCCCAACCAAATCTCACCGTCAGTACACTCTATTTTACGCTAGACAAGACCACCACAAGGTACCTCGCGCGCAATAGAGTTCAAGCATTGCGCTTCTATATTAGTGGTGGCAATGACTCACTTGAGAAAGATGCGCTCACGATTGCGATTATCGGTAGTAATACATATCCGTATTGGGTCGAGAACGATACGTCCGTACAGATTGAAGGCCGTGTCACCGATAGCGGGCCGGTCTTTTCGGAGACCCGCCTCTCCTTTCTGGGTGTCAACAAATCCATCCCACCCAAGACCTACATCAAAATCACAGTCTGGCTCAACGAATTGATCTATGACCCAATCTACTCATACGTCACCGGTTTCTATTTTAAGACCGAGAAGTCTGCGACATCCACGTTCTACATTGATGATGTAAGTCTATTATTGAAACCAAACCCGTAACTGCCCGCACCTGACAGGTTTCATAACCAGGATGGATTTGCTGTATATACCAGTCAATCGTACCAGAAGTGTCATAAGGACATGTTTTTTGAAAGGATTTGTTAATGGTAAGCGGAAAAACGATCGCCAAGAACGTCGGCGTAATGATGGCCTCGCAACTCATCACCTGGGTGCTAGCCTTCATTCTGGCGATCTTCTTACCGCGCTACCTGGGTGCCGAGTCAATCGGCGTAATCTCCATCGCCAATTCAATCTGGATGATTCTCAGCGTACTCCTCTCATTCGGAATGGATACACACCTCACAAAGAGTATCGCCCGCGACCCATCAAAGACATCGGAACTCCTTAGCACCAGCCTACTCATTCGAACTGCATTCTTTCTCCTTGGCTGTATCCTCGTTGTACTCTATACGAAAGCCATGCAGTATAATGATCAGCTTATTACCGTGATCTGGATTCAAGGTACCACTTTCCTTTTATATGCTTACGCGGGAGCGTTTAGCGCCGCACTCATCGGCCTAGAGCGCATGGAATACATCTCGATCTCAAATATCATTGCGAAAATATTGCTCACCGGATTGAGTATTCTGCTCATCTTTCTAGATGCCGGGATCTACCCTATCGTTAGCCTCAATATTATTACCTCGCTCATCTCATGTATCATCCTCTTCGTTACCCTCAATCGCCTCCACCCCATGCACTTCCAGATAAACCTTCGCACCGCATGGACGATGCTGAGCAACTCGTCCACGTACCTTGTCTCTAGCTTAGCCCTCGTGGTCTACCAGCAAATCGATAAACCATTTATCTCGGCCCTCGTCGATACACGTACCGTCGGCTGGTACGGAACCGCCATGAACCTGTTTGGCACGTCTATGTTTCTCCCCGTCGTCTTCAGCACGGTCATCTTTCCCTCTTTGGCCCGCGCCTACGCCAGTGGTGACGCAAAGCTCAACATCATCGCCCAGCACAGCTTCGACCTGATGTTTCTGATCAGCGTACCCGTGGGCTTTGGTCTCGTGGTCATCGGTCAGCCGCTGATCAATCTGCTGTACGGACAAGCATTTGCCCCAAGCGGCGGCATCCTGATGATGCTTGGTGCTGTGTTAATCTTCACATACCTGAACACCATCTTGGGCCAACTCCTGATCTCGACCGACCGTACCGGAAGGTGGAACATTGTGATGATCATCGCTATTGGGCTCACCATCCCCATCGACTTTGTGTTGGTGCCCTGGACACACCACACATTCGGGAATGGGGCGCTCGGCGGCACACTAGCCTTTTTGATTACCGAGTTCTTCATGGTCGTCTCGGCCATTTTGCTGCTGCCCCCCAAAACCCTCCAGTGGTCGAACGTGCGTACCGCAGGACTAACCCTCTTCTCTGGCCTGCTCATGATGGCAGCCAGTTGGTGGTTTCGTGAAACCATGATGATCGTATCAATCCTCATCGGCGCGGTCACCTATACATCGCTCGTGCTGCTACTACGGATCATCCCCAGCGAAGACATGATATTAATCAAGGATGCGATTATAGGTATACTTGGCCGAATACGCCGCAGCAAAGACACACCTGCGAGCATTGGTAATTAGCACTCCAGATTCGTTCGCTACGCTAGCGCGAAGAAGATCCACACAGCGTTAAGAAAGACATGAACATGGCAACCATCCACCCCACAGCCGATGTTTCTCCCCTGGCAGAGCTAGGGGAGGGAACCCGCGTATGGGCCAATGTGCAAATCCGCGAACGTGCAAAAATCGGTCGCAACTGTATCATTGGTCGGAATAGTTATATCGATTTCGATGTCACTATCGGTGACAATATCAAGATTCAGAACAACGCATCCCTCTATGTCGGTCTCACGGTCGCCGATGGCGTCTTTATAGGCCCGCACGTCATCTTCACTAACGACAAACTTCCACGGGCAATCAATCCTGATGGTAGTTTGAAGAGCGCCGCCGACTGGCATGTCGGCAAGACATATGTTCAATACGGAGCAGCCATCGGTGCCGGTGCCATCATTGTTACGGGAATAACCATTGGTCGCTGGGCCATGATCGGGTCGGGAGCAGTCGTTACGAAAGATGTACCTGACCATGCGTTAGTACTAGGGAATCCGGCGAGAATTATTGGTTATGTCAGTGCAACCGGTGTGCGCTGTGCGACACAAGAAGAGGCTGCCACACTGACAACGCACGAGGTGACCCAATAATACAGTTGCGCACACCGTCTTATTTTCCTGTATATTGTGCATGAACATGATACAGTGTAGCTAAGGAACGGTCAGGCCACGCATCCCGACCCGCTAACAGCAAAGGGAGAGTTTCATGGTTGGCATCGGAGTTATTGGCTATGGCTACTGGGGGCCAAACCTCGTTCGCAACTTCTCACAAGCTAAAGGCGCACAAGTGATCGCCGTGTGCGATCAGCGCCCCGAGCGGCGTGCGTTGGTAGAGAAGGTCTATCCTTCAGTAAAGACCTACGCAGATGTGGACGAAATGCTCAGCAACCCCGACGTTCATGCTGTCGCGGTGGCCACGCCGGTCTCTTCTCACTTCCCCCTCACCATGCGTGCGCTCAAAGCCGGCAAGCACGTTTTCGTTGAGAAGCCACTTGCCTCTACTGTCGCCGAGGGCGAGCAGATGGTGGCGGAGGCCGAGCAACGCAAGCTGACGCTCATGGTTGACCATACGTTCATCTACACGAGTGCGGTGCGCAAGATCAAAGATCTGATCTCCAATGGATCCCTCGGCGATCTCTACTACTATGACTCGGTGCGCGTCAACCTTGGCCTCTTCCAGAGCGATGTGAGCGTCCTGTGGGATTTGGCCGTTCACGACTTGTCAATTATGGATTTCCTGATCGAGCGTAGCCCCACGATGGTAGCCGCCACCGGTATGGCCCACGTCCCCGGTCGCCCCGAGAATATGGCCTACCTGACATGCTTCTTCACCAACAACCTGATTGCCCACTTCCACGTGAACTGGCTGGCCCCAGTGAAAATACGGCAAACCCTGATCAGCGGCTCAGAAAAGATGATCGTCTATGACGATATCGAGATGAGCGAGAAGATCAAGGTCTACGATAGTGGTATCACGGTCAACCAAGATGAAGACTCGGTCTACCAGCGCCACGTGGGCTACCGCACCGGCGATATGTGGGCACCGCGCCTCGATAATATCGAGGCACTCAAGATTGAGGCCGAGCATTTTGTCGAGTGCATCGAAACGGGGCGTCAACCACTCTCTAGCGGACAAGCTGGACTGCGGGTTGTCCGCATCCTTGAGGCCGCCTCGCGCTCAATGGCGAATCATGGGCAGCCGATAGAGCTGTAGGGAGCATATACGATGGTTCCGTTTGTTGATCTGAAAGTACAATATCTCTCGATCAAAGGGGAGATTGATGCCGCCGTGCTGAACGTGTTCGATAGCACGCAGTTTGTTCTTGGCAAAGAAGTCGCCGCATTTGAGGAACTTTTTGCCGCGTACACGCAGACGAGTCATGTGATGGGCGTGAATACGGGCACGAGTGCCTTGCATCTGTCCCTCCTGGCTGCCGGTATCGGCAAGGGCGATGAGGTGATCACCACACCATTCACCTTCATAGCGACTGTCTCCGCAATTGACTACACCGGCGCCACGCCGGTCTTCGTTGATATTGACCCGGTTTCGTTTACGATTGATCCGGCGAAGATTGAGGCGGCCATCACCCCGCGCACGAAGGCTATCTTGCCGGTCCATCTGTACGGGCAGCCTGCCGACATGGATCCGATCATGGAGATTGCTAAGCGCCACGGCTTGGTGGTGATCGAAGATGCGGCACAGGCGCACGGTGCCGAGTACAAAGGCCGACGGGTGGGTAGCATCGGGGATCTGGGCTGCTTCAGTTTCTACCCCGGCAAGAACCTGGGTGCCTATGGCGAGGGTGGTGCGGTGACAACCAATAACCCTGAATTTGTCCGCACAGTACGCATGTTGCGTGATTGGGGTGCTGAGCGACGGTACTACCACGATCTTAAGGGTTTTAATTATCGCCTTGAGGGTGTACAGGGCGCAGTCCTCAAAGTGAAAATGAAGTATATCGAGGGCTGGACGGAGGCTCGTCGTACGGTGGCGGCTCGCTATGACGCAGCCCTTGCCGATAGCGGTATTCCCACACCGCACGCAGCAGCCGACCGTCGCCACGTTTACCATATCTACGCGATCCGTGATGCACAGCGCGATGCCCTTCAGACATATCTGCACGACCACGGTGTTAGTACGGGTATCCACTACCCAATCCCGGTTCACCTCCAGGGTGCATTCGCGGAATTAGGCCACAAGGAAGGCGATTTTCCGCATTCCGAAGCAGCTGCTCGTGAAGTGCTGTCGTTGCCAATGTACCCGGAGCTGCCTCCCGATCAGCAGGATATTGTGATCGCAGCACTGAAGGGTAGGCAGCGGAACTAACAGGAGGGAGTTATGGCGACTAAGAGGGCAGGGAAGGCGATTACATCTGGGATGGATCACAAATATCGTGTAGATTTCGCACTCATTGTTCTCACGGGAAATATCACGCGCTACAAGATTGTCCGCCCACTCGTTGAGCAGGATACATCGGTTGTCGCTCGGTGGTATCCGATCCGAACATGGGTTGAAGACGATCCGCTGCGCATATTTCCCGGCCCTCTGCGTCTGCGACTACGGCATTTCCTGGATAGTTGGCCGGCATACTTCAACTCTCCGGCAGATGCGGTCATCATGCATGCGTTTGAAACGTATTACATATACGTACTTTTGCAACGATTGTTTGGTCGTAGGACTATCGTCATAAACAATCCGGATGGTCGTACGAATAGGTCGCGGATATACAGCTTCGCCTTCAAGCACACCGACCTTTTTGTGCCTTGGTCTAACTGGGCGGCCAAGGAACTCAAAAAGGAGTTTCCTGAGATACCGGACGAAAAAATTATCGTCATGCATCCAGGTATTAATCTGGCTGAGTGGCCATTACGGACGCCACATCCCCCAGGTCCGAGGTTTAAGCTCTTGTTCGTCGGAGGAGACTTCGTTCGCAAGGGTGGTAATACACTCCTCGATGCGTTCTCGTCGCATCTGCAAGACAATTGTGAACTTGTTATCGCAACGCAGTCAGGATTTCTTCCCGCGTCTATACGCGAGCGAATCACACAGACACCGCATGTCACATTACACCTTGATCTTACGGCGAATAGCGACAATCTGAAGCAACTCTATCGGGAGACTGATTGCTTTGTTATGCCGACGAAGGGTGATTCATCCTCTTGGGTTGCGATAGAGTCAATGGCGACAGGCATTCCCGTCATCATCTCTCACACGGGCGGAATTCCCGATATTATCATTGATGGTCAAACGGGATTAACGGTGCCACCCGATGACCCGATAGCGATAGCCAATGCAGTCCGTCGCCTCCAGGGCGATCCGGAGCTTGTTCATTCTGGCTCTCCAGGATTTCCCGGAGTGTTACACAGTTTTGACGCGGATACGTATAAGGTCGGTTTCGTTTTTCCGCATCAGAAAGCCATGTTGATCGACGAACAGACGTTTTACTCCGGGAAATCCTGGAGAGCCTTCATTCTCTCATCCGTCAAGGACGAACACATATTGAATCTAACTTCAATGCAGAAACGAATACCGAACGGCTACTGTCAATAGTCAAGAATCTTATCGAACATCGCAACTCGAAGAAGAGATGAGGAATAGCATGAACGTATCCCATCCACGTCGTGTTCTTGTCACTGGTGGTGCCGGACTGATTGGCTCGCATATTGTTGATCTGCTCATGAATGGCCGTGAGCAGGGCACATACGGCGATATCGTGATCGTGGATAACTTTGTGCGCGGGCGTCACGAGAACTTGGCTGCCGCCAAGGCCCGTGGCGATCTGACAATTATCGAAGGTGACATCGGCGACCGAGCGCTCGTGGCTGAGGCCATGCAGGGCATTGATCTGGTTTTCCACCTCGCAGCCATCCGTATTACCCAATGCGCCGAAGATCCGCGCCTCGCCGTGGATGTGCTTGGAAACGGCACATTTAATGTGCTGGAGGCGGCGGTGAAGGCCGGCGTGAAGAAGGTGGTCGCCTCATCATCGGCCTCGGTCTACGGCCTAGCTGAGGAATTCCCGACGACTGAGCGCCACCACCCCTACAACAACCGCACGATCTACGGCGCGCTCAAGGTATTCAACGAAGGTTTGCTGCGCAGCTTTAATGACATGTACGGCCTGAACTATGTGGCCCTGCGCTACTTCAACGTCTATGGCCCACGGATGGACATTTACGGTGCCTACACCGAGGTTCTCATCCGCTGGATGGATCGCCTCCTCGAAGGCAAGGCACCGCTCATTTTTGGTGACGGGAAACAGACGATGGATTTCGTCTACGCGCCGGACATCGCCCGCGCCAACATCCTCGCCGCCGAGGCCAATGTCTCTGATGAGGTCTTTAATGTCGCATCGGGTGTTGAGACGAGCCTGAATGACTTGGCTTATGCCTTGATGAAGGTGATGGGTGTGGATATGCCCCTGGAGTATGGCCCCGAGCGCAAGACGAATCCGGTGCCGCGACGTTTAGCCGACACGAGCGCGGCCCGCGAGAAATTGGGGTTTGTGGCCCAGGTTGGGATTGAGGATGGTCTGCGTGACTTGGTGGCATGGTGGAAGTCGCAGAAGATCGGGGTGACAGCATGACGGCGGAACCGAAGCAGCGAACCATTCCGCTCACCCGACCACTGATTGGCGAAGCGGAGGCCGATGCGGCACGCCGCCCCATCATATCCGGCTGGCTCACCCAGGGGCCAGAAGTCGCCGCTTTTGAGCAGGAATTTGCCCGCTACACCGGCGCACAGTACGCGACTGCCGTCTCAAACTGTACCACCGCTCTTCATCTTGCATTGCTTGCTGTCGGCGTGCAGGCTGGCGATGAGGTGATTACGGTAAGTCACTCGTATGTTGCGACGGCGAATGTGGTACGTTACTGTAATGCCACTCCCGTCTTTATTGACATTGACCCGGCCACCAGCAATATAAATCCGGCGCTGATCGAAGCGGCGATCACTGAACGAACCAAGGCCGTCCTGTGCGTCCATCAGATGGGGATGCCCTGCGATCTGGCTGGTATCCTCGCGGTGACGAAGCGCCACGGACTACCACTCGTCGAAGATGCCGCCTGCGCGAGTGGCAGCGAGATTTTTTGGAATGGCCAGTGGGAGAAAGTAGGGAAGGCGCATGGCGACATCGCGTGTTTCTCGTTTCATCCGCGTAAGGTGATTACAACTGGTGATGGTGGTATGATCACCACAAATAATCCTGAGTATGATGCGCAGTTCCGCCTGCTGCGACAGCATGGCATGGGTGTGAGCGACCGGGTGCGCCACAGTGCCAACCAGGTAATCTTTGAAGAGCACGCGGTGATTGGGTACAACTACCGTATGACCGACGTGCAGGCGGCCATCGGTCGCGAGCAACTCAAGCGCCTGCCCGACATCGTAACTGCCCGCCGACGCCTCGGCGCACGATATAGGGAGCTGCTGGCAGATATTCCGGGGCTGACATTACCTCACGAGCCAGAATGGGCACGCACGAACTGGCAGAGTTTCTGGGTGCGCCTGCCCGCACACTGCGATCAGCGTGGCGTGATGCAGGCCATGCTTGACCGAGGTGTAGCGACTCGCCGTGGCATTATGTGTGCTCACCGCGAGAAACCGTACCAGCGCGAGGATGGATACCAGCTTCCGGAGTCTGAGCGGGCACAGGATCGCAACATCATTCTGCCCTTTTACCCGCAGATGAGCGACGAGGAGCAGGACTACGTTGTCGAGATGCTCCATGAGGTGTGTGCATAGCATGGGGTAGCGCACAAGGGGAAAGGCTCTCATATGCGACAAAGCCATGCCCTAAGGAATCTGACGACTGTCTAGTCTACCAAGGCTACCAGGACGACAACATCGAACCAAATGGTAAAAAACGCAGCACAGAACAATCCTACAGGAGAGAGAGTCCGAGTACTCCTGTTTGTCAATAGTATCGCGGTTGGTGGCATGGAGGAACATGTTGTGCTGTTGGCACGACATCTCAACCGTCAGCAGTTCGAGGTTTTTGCAATCTGCCCAGATTGGGAGCCAACAAAGCCATTTAGCCAGTCACTAGGCAAAGCGGCGGATCAAATGGCGCAGATCACGCCGGATCGTCGCTATGGGTTGTGGAAGCAAATAACTGAGACATACCGGATGTTTCGGCAACTGCGCACGTGGCGCATCCAGGTGATGCACATGCACTCGACAACCTATCGTGGGCAGGTGATCGTTCTGATCATCGCACGGTTGGCTGGTATCAAGCGCATCTATGTGACCGAGCATCTCGCACCCGACACGCACCTTCCCTTCTTGGCCCGACTCATACGCGATATTTTCAGCCTCTCGGTAGATGGAGTCGTCTGCGTCTCAGAAAAGAATTATCTGGCGCGGGCGCTCCACCTCTACACACCGCATGCGCGCACCACGGTGGTCGCTAATGGCGTTGATGTTGATGACTTCCCGTCCATTGCCGAAGATCGCCTAGACGCACTGCGCAGCGAATACGATCTGCCGAGCGACGCCCAGATTATCGGGACGGTCGTGCGGTTCGAGCCCGAGAAGGGCTTGGACGACCTGCTAGCCGCATTCCCTGCGATCCGCGCCGCCTGCCCACGCGCACATCTGCTTATGGTCGGGGACGGTTCGCTGCGTCAGGCTCTTGCCCAGCAGGCCCGCGATCTCGGGGTAGCTGAGTATGTGCGCTTCACCGGATTTCAGCGCAACCCGAAGCCATTCCTGGGACTGATGGATGTCTTCGTCTTACCGGTACCGGTAGGCTCAATGTCAATTGGCCTGCTGGAAGCGATGGCGATGCGCCGCGCAGTGGTGATTACCTTTGGCGGTAAGGGCGAGGCGGTGATCCACGGAGAGAGCGGATTCTGCGCAGAACCACATGATCCAGTCTCAATCGCGCACTATGTCACGCAGATCTTGCAGAATCCAGAGATGCAGCACAGATTTGGCGAAGCGGCGAGACGGCGGGTTGAGGAAGAATTTTCGGCCCAACGAGTGGCTCGTGTACTGGGAGATCTGTATCAGAAAGATCTTGATACGGATTGATAGGAAAACGAATCGGGAGATCGTAATCTCCGGTTGAATGTGAGGTTTTGTGCCAGGCTTCAACGTAAAACAAATGGCGATCAAGGCATTCGATACCGCTGGGACAAAACTTCTCAGCCCTCCGGTGGGTGGTTTTGGCTATTTCACAAACCACGGCCCGCGCACTAAGCGGAAGGTTGCCCTTACCTTTGATGACGGCCCGAGCCGCCCATGTACCGAGAATCTGCTTGATGCGATGCGGAAGCTTGATGTCAAAGGGACGTTCTTCTGCCTGGGCGTGAATACGCGCTACAATCCAGATTTGCTCCTTCAGACCTATAACGAAGGCCATGTTGTGGGTAACCATTCCGGTTGGCATAGCCGAAAGACGGGACTCATGATTGGCCCTAATAACCATCACATTACTGATGGTGAAGATGCAATCCGTGAGGTCATTGGGGTACGACCGCTATTCTATCGCCCACCGTGGGGATGGCTGACCCCCTGGGAGGGTCGGCGGCTTACGAAGGCGGGATATACGATCATCGGATGGGATGTATATACCCTCGATTGGGTCATCCCAGAGGTTGACGGATTGACTCTGGCTCATGACGCATGCCGCGACACAAAGCCCGGATCGATTATGTGTTTCCATGATGCCAAGCCATGGGAGAAAAACTGGGAGAAGACTCAGACGACCCGTGCTGTCCAAACCCTGGTTCCTATACTGCGAGATCAGGGCTACGAGTTTGTCACGGTTGCGGAGTTGCTGGACACCCCCGCCTATAGCTCAAACTAATGGGTTCATGTGTCCGTAGACATACTTTCTAGTCGGAGTCCCCAGATCGTGGACACTCACCTCGTTTCTGTTGTGATCACCACGCGGAATCGCTCGCAGTTGCTGCGAGAGGCCATTGAGAGCGTGCTTGCGGTAAAAAACCCTACGTTCGAGATTGAGTTAATCGTCGTTGATGATGGGTCAACTGATGATACGCCGAGCATACTGGCTTCATATCCGATCAAAGTGATACGAACATCCGGCATCGGGATGGCCAAGGCACGAAATATGGGGCTCCATGCGGTTACAGGTGATTTCGTCACCCTGCTTGATGACGATGATGTCTGGTTGCCGAACAATATTGCTCCACACATTCAGGTCTTTGAGCAGCATCCCGAATATGGTGCGGTACACGCTCAAACGCAGCGTGTAAACCACGATAAAACGCCGTTTGGTGAGCCAGTGCCGAGTGGGCCGCTTTCGTCGGGCTGGATCTTCGAGGATCTGCTTGCGTATTGGCCGCAGGTAGGGACGATTTTGACTCGCGCCGACGTGGCTCGCGAGGCGGGTGATATGGATCCAACCCTCACAGGCGATACCGACTGGGATTGGCTTCTTCGTATCGCCAGACGCTATCCCATTGGACGGATCGAGCAACCCGTTATGCTCTTTCGCCAGCGGAATAAGGCTGAAGAAGATCAGGCATGGCGCAGATATCCCGCAATGGAACGGATATTTAAGCGGCACACCAAGTCGCTCAGCCTGTTCAAGCAAATGAAATTGCGACCGATTTTGTGGCGACACCGTGGCTGGTGGGCGAGCCAATTCCTCTACTTTGCCCACTTGCACGCTATGGATGGAAATAAGCGCCGCGCCTATCGTAGCCTCTACTACGCCTTCCGCTGTTCACCGCTCCATGCGCTGCGTGGCTGCCTGCTGAACTGGCCATTCAAACCAGTACACACGTGATACACCTACGGCAGAGTCCCACAGGTTCCTGGGGGCACGGACAACCCGCACGTATCCGAGTTCAGGCGGGCAGGAGACCCGCACGCCCAGACTACGCAATTCGGTACGGACGTCCGGGAAGCTACACCAGACACCTCACAAAGCAGTGATACGGGCAAACAACAAGCATTCGAGGAGTCAGACGAGAGCGAGGCTAATCTGGTGGGCAATCTTACGCAGCGAAACATAGAGCAAATAACGCAAGCTAACAACCAAGCATCGCAGGGGCACCGCTTTTCGGTCAAAGATCTCTGGGAAAATGGGCGGGCCGTCCTGCTCGCACGCTGGCACTTTCGCAAGGCCACCAAGCTGGGGCCACGAACAAGACTCTGGGGACGAGCCTCAATAAAAAATCACGGGACAATGATCATCGGCAACCGGGTGCGACTTGTCTCAACGATTACCCCGCTAGAGCTATATGCCGACACACACGGAACGCTGGAGATCGGAGACAGTACCTTCATCAACTACGGCTGCTCAATCGCCGCCAACCAACTCGTGAAGATCGGCCCACACTGCAATATCGGCACATATGTAATCATGATGGACAACGACTTCCACCGAATTGAGCCAGAGCGCCGTAGCGAAATGCCGCCATCGGCACCGATCATCCTGGAAGAGAATGTCTGGCTAGGTGCCAGAGTGATCGTGCTACGCGGAGTAACAATCGGGGCAGGCAGCGTTATCGGGGCAGGCAGCGTCGTCACCAAAGACATCCCCCCACGATCACTGGCAATCGGAATGCCTGCACGTGTGATCCGACAGATTTGAGCAAAGATATCCACATGGCGAAGGTCAGCATTGTCATTCCAACCTACAACCGCCTACCACGACTCAAACAAGTAATCGCAGCCATCGAGCGACAGGACTACCCGCTGGAAGATATAGAGGTCGTCATCATCTCAGATGGATCGACCGACGGGACTGACGAGTATCTCTCCAGCAGCAAGACGCCGCTGCACATCCGATTTGTGCCGCAGGCAAACGCAGGACCAGCCGCAGCCCGCAATAACGGCATACGGAACGCGCAGAGCAATATCGTCCTCTTCCTCGACGATGATGTCATACCTAGCCCAAAGCTGGTTGCCGAGCATATGCGGCTTCAGGCAGACCGCCAGAATCTGGTGGTGCTTGGCCCCATGCTCAACCCACCCGACTTCAAACTCTCGCCGTGGGTGGCATGGGAACAAACGATGCTGGACAAGCAGTACACAGCCATGCAGCGCGGCAACTGGAAGGCCACAGAGCGGCAGTTCTACACGGGCAATACCTCGGTACCCCGCCAGGCACTGCTGAAATCAGGCGGGTTCGATGAGCGATTCCGGCGCGCCGAGGACATCGAACTCGCATACCGTCTAGAGCAACAAGGGATGGAGTTCACCTTCACAATGGCGGCGGTAGGCTACCATTACGCAGAGCGCAGCTTCGCATCATGGCTTCAGACTCCCTATATCTACGGACGACACGACATCGTTTTCAGCCGCGAACACAAGAAGCCAATCCTGGAATTTGTCTACGAGGGCTATACGTATCGTAACCCGCTCATCCATATGATTGTGTTCCTCTGCCTCGATCATCCACACGTGAGCCGTGCAGTGCAAGCAACGGCAAAGCGGGTCGCCGATAGAAGCTATCAGATGAGCAAGCTCGGCAGGCAAATCTCAAGAGCGGCCTACAGTGCGATCTTCAACCTACGCTACTATCAGGGGGTTGCCGACGAGCTAGGGGGGCGTCGCGTGTTCTTTGGCGGCGCAAAGGCGAGCCAGGCCGAAAATGAGCTATCACCGTAGACACAGCTACAGGAGTTCGTATGTTTGAGCTATTCAAGCAAGACGCGCGCCGCTGGATCGAGCCTGGCCAGATCAATACACATGCGCCGCTATCGATCCTTACCATCCTGAAGCTACTCTATAACTGTATGTCGCTACGTGCGATGGCATGGTTCCGCTTTGGCAGCTGGTGCAAGCAGAATCATATCCCGTTCTTCTCAGGTTTCTCGCAACGCTGGATCTACCAACATTACGGCCTAGAGATTGTAGTCGGGGCCGATATTGGCGGCGGACTATACATCGCCCATCCAATCGGCACAGTCATCGCACCCAAGCGCATGGGCCGGAACTGTAGTGTGATTGCGGCGGTGACGATCGGAATGCGCAACAAGTGGGCCTTCCCGGTTATTGGCGACGAAGTCTTTATTGGTGCCGGGGCGCGCGTGCTGGGCGAGATCAGCATTGGGGATAAGGCGGTCATCGGCGCAAATGCGGTGGTGATCAGCGACATACCAGCAGGCGCAACAGCGGTGGGAATCCCCGCACGCATAACACGAATCAAAGACCTTCACCACCCGATAAAAGCTTCGACCGCATAGATTTTAAACTTGGCTGGATTCGCTATCGGATCGGCTCACCAGAGGGGATGAACCTTTGGCGGCTGTTGAGGAAAGGCCGCTCGGCTACCAGAAAGAACAGATAGCTAAAGCCAACAATCATCGGGATGCCCACGGAACCCAGCAGAACCATATTCCATATGGGCGAGAAATTCATAGGCAGCAGCACATACTGCCAAGCGAGACGGATCAGCGGCGAGTGGATCAGATAGATGCTATAGGCAAAGGTTCCCACAAAGGATAGCGGTCTCCAGGCAAAGACCCGATTAAGCCAACTACCCCGCCGACTTGTCGTGATCAGGAGGGCCACGCTCCACAGACCCACGACGTAGTCGCTCAGGTAGGCAGGAACCCAGCCAAGCACCCTGGGCCAGGCTAACATAATTAACGGTACGAGCAGAATCACCACGAGTGCGAACCATGGCACCCGGGTGCGCAAATTCACAAAGTACGGCGCATCCGCGTAGGCAATATGGGCGCTGAACATCCCGAAAGCAAACAACGCAATGTATTGCGGTGATGCCCCGTGCCCATCCATATTCACCGGGGTCTGTAGCAAAATGAGCGAGAGCGCGAGCGCGCCAATACACGCAGCCACCACAGCGCTCAGGGCACCCCAACACCTGAACATAATCACCAGCGCCGGGAAGAGAAAATAAATCCACCACTCGACCCCGATTGACCAAGCGGGACCATTGATCTGCATCGAGGTACCAACAAAGAGTTGCTGCACAAGAAGGATGTGGGTCACGAACCCACGAAAGTCCAGCACATACGTCCCATCCCAGTGGCCTTCGGGCTGCTTGCCAAGGAAGAGCCAGATCAGGATGATCGAAAAGATGATCGAGATATAGTAGGGCGGCAAGATGCGCCAGGCACGACGTTTGAAAAAGGCCATGGCGCCAATTCGTAGCTCACCACCGGCACGGATCACGGGCAGAGCCAAGCAGAACCCCGAGATCACAAGAAATAGGCCAACGGCAGCATGGCCAAGTTGCTCGTACGGCAAGCCTACCTCAAGCCACGCATGATGGAAGACAACGAAGAGCGCAGCGGCGGCCCGCAAGCCATCAAGGTAATTGAGATGTCGGCCAGAGGAGGACGAGCGAGAGGTGATGCTGGTGAGCGGTGACATAGGCTGGTGATACTCTCAGATCTCTGTGACGGCTCCCAGGGCTAAAGGACGTGGGCCTCACCCGGTGTCACTTTTTTCAGGGGGCCGTCCCAATGCGGCAAACCGGCCCATGAGTGCGTGCCAGCACTATTGCAGCATTAGGACGCACTTGCGGCGACCGCGCCGACACGGAACTGGGCAAAAACCGTAAGAAATTGACACCGGGTGAGGGACGTGGGCTTTACCCTGGCGCTACCAGTCGCTTCTCGACTGGTATCCGAGGAGTATGGCCTACGTACCGAGGCCCGATCGGAGTACGCCCCGACCGCGATGGTACGTCGAAGGCACGTCACCTGCAACCTTTTACCCATCGGAGGTTTCCCCGATGGAACCGCCAAGGTTCAGTGGTGCAATGTACCAACCGTTTGCTCTGCAATCCTTCGCGACAGGGTGCCTCGTACAGAACAATCGTATCATAAATCGGAGTTTGGCGCAACCCAGTGCGCTAAAGCGGGCTAACGCATGGGTCGTTCCTCCCAGTGCTCAAGACTTCGGCGAACTCAGTCGAGCCGCTGCTGGGCTTCCTGCCCTGAAGGGTAAACATTCGTAAACTCTGGCTCACCCAACGATATAGAACTGGAGCTCCGGGCCGTCTACCGTGCCCGTCAGCGAGCCTAGAAGGCCCGTAGGCGCACGATAGACCAGTGGAGTGACCAGAAGGACGTGCGACTGAAACGCGAGGTCATTAGCCCCGCTAGTTCGCGGGACAGGCTGACCCAAGGGCGCATGATAGGTCACAGTACCCACCAACTTGTAAGATTGGGGGCGATCATCCTCGGTGAACGTGACGGGATGCGCAGGAATCTTCACCCAGGTCGCGTAGTCAACTGAGGTCCGCCCTCGCCTAAAGTAAATCTTTTGTGAGGCCATGCGCACGTATCTGGGCTGTACCCCGACGTCGGACTGGGCCGCGTCGAAGAACTGCTGCACCACCGTACGCATTGGGACGAAATTGACCCCGCGCAGACGCTGGCTGACCCCGAGCAACGTCTGCTCCGCGCGATCCCGCGTAGTCTCCAACTCATCGCGCTCATCGTAGCCAAGGGCCATGATCTTCCCGCCATCCCCGCCCAATCCCCGCAACATCGAGGGGCGTACCAAAAAGTGTGCCCTGGCACATCCCCCACCACCAGCGGATGTGTCTCCTCCACCGCCACTCCCGATCCCCACAGTGCCAAGGATCGCACACTGGCACATCCTCCACCGCCGCCAACCGGAGATGCGACGCTAACCGACACGTGATTCCCCTGGCGATCCGTTGGGCCAGGGGTGACGTAGGGTATTCAGCGCGTCCGGTACCCTCCACGAAACATTTCACATACCCCCGGCATGTCAGCAGGCGCGGTGTCTGGCTGTGCGGGCTGCTGAGGGACGATAGGCTCGGATGTGGGGAAAACTTCTTGTATCTCCGCAGCGGCCCGCACAGGAGCCGCTGGCCTGTCGCGCCCAGTTTCACGCCTTGGCAAATCCTCCTCCTCGCCAGTGCAGTATCAGTGGTGTACGGACTCCCGCTCTGCCCCAAGGTGTACGGTCGGCGTACGGTCTCCGTACGGGAGGTGTACGGTCGGTGTACGGTGGTGTACGGTCGTTTGAGGCGTCCTAATGCCATACCGTACACCGTACAGACCGTACACCATATTTCGACACATCATGAAATCAGGTGATCTGAATATTTGATATCAAAATGCAAAAGCTGCCTATTCTGACACGTGAGAGTTTTTAGGTGTACGATGTGTACGGTCATTGGTTTTATCGCTTTCTAAAGAGGTAAATAGACCGTACACCTATACCGTACACCACCGTACACCTCGTACACCGACCGTACACCTCAATACGCCTCGTACACCTCGTACACCTCGTACCCCACGCTAAACGGTGACGTCTACCACTCCGTTAGGGATGCGTAACACCCGTGCTTTGCCTCGCGGGTGTAAATCCTTTGGCATTGTCGGTGAGCCATCTAAGCCTGGCAGAATGCATCCGCGCCGCGCCCACTCGCGCCCAAACTCCTGCACCGCAGATGGGCCGACCCGCTCTAGAAACTGTGGTGAGGTGGTTAGGACACGCCAGTAGTCATCGCCGACTCTCCGGCATGCGATCATGCCGCCCCCGCGATCTGCCTCCAGGTATTCCCATGTCGCGGGGATGGTCGAGGTGTTTGAGAGCGAGCTATTGTTGTGTATCTCCGCCTGAGCGAGCATGGTCAATAACCGCTCCCAGGCGTCGCCGGCGGGGTCGGTACGCTCGTGGCCGACCCGCAGTAACTCGCCCCAGCGGGCGATGATCGTCTCCGCACCCACCATCGTCTCCACACCGGCGGATGCGAGCAGTACGCGCAGGGTGGCGGCGGCAATCGCCAGTGCGTCGCGCCACCCTGCGCGTACTGCTCGCATCCGCCGGTGTGGAGACGATGGT
>Ga0194047_10000468_pt1 | contig 27369 bp, 23 predicted proteins | sample JunL225m_MetaG_2_FD_160070 | JGI IMG/M metagenome (GOLD analysis project Ga0194047, IMG submission 160070) | Anoxic zone freshwater microbial communities from boreal shield lake in IISD Experimental Lakes Area, Ontario, Canada - Jun2016-L221-5m | ecosystem: Environmental > Aquatic > Freshwater... | reverse complement strand
GAATCAGGCTTTCCCGCAAACGAGGTTGATTTGGTGAAGGGCAAACTGGATGGTACTCACTGGAAACGCCATCTGCCCACCACCGCGATGCTCAGCAGCACTTCAATAAACGATTATTATTTGCGCCCGGTGGATTATTAGCTTCCTATTTATGAGTACGTTTTTGAGTAATAAAAAAAGGCCCCTCCATATTCAGGAAGGGCTTAATCATTTATTTCTGAGGCTGCTCTATCGGAACCAACTTTAGATGCAGGTCATCAAGTTGTTTCTGGTCAACTTCGCTCGGCGCATCGGTCATTTCGTCAGTGGCGCTTTGAGTCTTGGGGAATGCCATTACATCCCGAATATTATCTTCACCCGCCAACAACATAACTAAGCGGTCAATGCCGGGGGCAATACCGCCATGCGGGGGTGCGCCATACTCGAAAGCGTTTAGCAAGTGACCAAACCGTTCTTGCTGCTGCTCATCGTTGTAGTTGAGCAATTTAAAGAGTTTGCTTTGCACATCCCGGCGGTGTATTCTGATGGAGCCTCCTCCAGTCTCGTAGCCGTTGCAAACTATATCGTAAGCGTTGGCGCGGGCTTTGCCGGGGTCGGTATCTAGTAAATGCAAGTCTTCTGGAATTGGCGCAGTAAAGGGATGATGCACAGCATCCCAGCGGTTTTCTTCCGGTCTCCATTCCAACAACGGAAATTCCAGCACCCATGCGAAAGCTAATTCATCGGGGTCAGTCAGGTTTAGGCGTTTGCCCATTTCAGCGCGTAAACGACCTAGCGCATTTGCTACCACCTCCGGTTGGTCGGCAACGAATACCAAGAGGTCACCCGCTTTAGCTTGGAAAAGAGAGGCTATTGTATTCAATAATTCAGAAGAAAAGAACTTTGCGCTGGGCGATTTACTCGAAAGCACGTCACCATTCTGCTCTAACTGCAAGTAAGCCAGTCCCTTTGCCCCAAACTGCTTGACATAATCTACCAAACCGTCTAATTCACGCCGGGAATAGCTGCTGCATCCGGGCAGACAAATACCCTTAACCTGTCCACCTGCTGCTATAGCCCCGCTAAAGACCTTAAATTCGCTATCCTTAACCAACTCGCTAATATTGACGAACTCAAGCCCGAAGCGTATATCAGGCTTATCGCTGCCGTACTTATCCATTGCTTCATCGTAGCTCATACGCACGAATGGTTTGAATTTAAGCTTCTTTTCGGGCGTTACATTTTCCACGATTTCGATAAATAATTGCTCTATAAGTTGCAAAAGGTCTTCGCGCTCAATAAAGCTCATTTCAAGGTCAAGTTGAGTAAATTCCGGCTGTCGATCGGCGCGTAAATCTTCATCTCGGAAGCAGCGGGCAATCTGGAAATACTTTTCCATACCGCTCACCATCAGCAATTGCTTTAGTTGCTGCGGAGATTGGGGTAGCGCATAGAATTTGCCAGGATGAACCCGGCTTGGCACTAAATAATCACGCGCTCCTTCGGGGGTGCTTTTAATCAGAATCGGGGTTTCAATTTCAATAAAGCCGCGTGCATCCAGAAAATCCCGCATATATTTGACCACTTTGTGCCGCAAAATCATATTGCGTTGCATACGCGGGCGGCGCAAATCAAGGTAGCGATATTTAAGGCGCAACTGTTCTGAAACTTCGATACGGTCGTTGATTTCAAAAGGTAGCGGTTTGGCAGGGTTTAATATTTCAAGATGAGTTACAGATATTTCAATTTGCCCGGTAGGAATATTCAAATTTTCAGTGCCGGAGGGTCGCAACGCTACCGTTCCTGTTGCTGCAAGTACAAACTCATTGCGGCTTTCTCCGGCTAAGGTATGCGCTTCACCCGATATATGCGGGTCAAAATTAAGCTGCACCAAACCGCTGCGGTCTCGTAAATCAATAAAGATAAGCCCGCCATGGTCGCGCCGCCGATTCAACCAGCCTCGCACCGTTACTTGCTCTCCGGCGTTTTCGGCTCTCAACGCTCCACAGCTATAGATTTTAGCCACAGGATTCTCCTCATTTATATCTTTTTTATTGCTTCAAGCTCAAAATTATATCAGAAAGAACCAAGCCTTGCAGGAAAAAAAAGGCTACCGATGCGGCAGCCCTTTCTGATTCGCTTTGTTGAAATTCCTAACGCGGTTGCAGGGTCAACACTGCCTCTTTATTTTTGTCCACTGCGGAAGAACTAAACAGGAAAGGATGGTATTTACCGCCTTGCCAATCGTCAATATTATCCCCGTAGTGGCTGTTAAAAGGTTGTCCTGATTGCCCGATAGTGTTGGTAATTAGCGAGTCGTCAAAAGCTGCTAGGTTTATCAACTCTCGGAAAGATGCGCCGCTAGATTGCTTGTAAGGCTCAACATAGCGATAGCTGGCAGCATTTACGGTGTTGCCATCACCTCCACGCTCTAGGGTACGCAGATTCAGGATGGCATTAATCGGGAAAGGCGCGGCATCCCCGATAGGCGTTTCGGTAAAGCTCAAAGTATGCAGCTTGCCCCATTTCCAATCATTGATGTTGTTGCCAAGCTTGCCGTTAAGATAATCAACTGCCTGCCCTAACGATTTTAGAAGCATCGCATCACGTCCGCCATTACCCCACCACGCATTCTGCGGGTCTTTAAGCAATGCGATTACGAGAGGAACATGGAAAGCCTGAGCGCTGATATAACGCTCGTAAGATTCACCCAGCTTGTTTTTGAACATGTTTTCAAGCATATACTGATAGGCAACTTTGTACAGCGCACCGGGAGCAGAATCGGCGGTAAGATTTCCATCCCACTCCCGCAACCGCTTTAGCGGCTCTGTCAGCTTCGAGTCGTTGCTTTGCAAGCTACCCGCCACCTTAGCGAACTCTTTACCGGGTAAAGTTACAGTATCAAACTGGATAGCACCTAAATCCTGCAAAGAGAGTTTCTCTTTAGCCTGTAATAGTTCGGTAATGCGTTGCGCTCGCCAACCGGGGTCAAATTCTTCGCCGATACTCAAGCCCGGCTTCATATTGGCGGGACGCTGGTTAGCCGTTACAATAAAGCCGCTGGGCGGGTTGTAAACCGAAGGCAATTGCTCAAACGGCACAAAGCCTGTCCACTCATATTCGCCGCTCCAGCCCGGCACAGGCAAGAGACCATTACCTTTGGCGCGGGTGGGCCACAACCCGGTAAGCTGATAACCGATGTTGCCATCCACATCGGCAAACACAAAGTTTTGCCCGGCAATATTGAAGTCTTTTAACCCATCCCGGAACTCGTTCCAGTTAGTGGCTCTGTTGTATTTGAAAATTGCATCTACCAGTGGGCTTTTTTGCAAGGCGACCCATTGCAATGCCATCGGGTATTGGCTATTTTTAATCGAATCCACCACATCGTTCATAATTGGGCCATGTCGGGTCTGGCGTACTGTGATAGTCTCGGTGGCTTTGCCTTTTACCTTTATTTCTTCCTTGATAAGACTCATATCCTCAAATTTGCCCTGAAACTCGTATTGGTTGACATTGGCAGGGTTAATTTTCTCCATAAAAAGGTCTTGAGTATCGCCGCCAATATTGGTAACACCCCATGCCACCCGGTCATTATGCCCAATTACAACGCCCGGAACGCCGGGGAAGGTGACGCCTGCCACGTTAAAGCCTGCCCCATGCAACGAAATTTCGTACCAGATTGAAGGGTTGCGGATGCCCAGATGCGGGTCGTTTGCTAACATTGGCTTGCCGGTACTGGTTTTAGAACCGCCTACCACCCAGTTGTTGCTACCCTGCCCAGACATATCACCATTGCTGATAACAGAAGCTGCGCTATTTAAATCAACTAGCGCAAGACTCTTTTCCATATCAACATAGCTTACCCCGTTAGGGACAATCAAAGGAGTGCCTTCCGCGCCGTTCAAAGGCAATAACAGAGCAGCGTCTTTTTCGCCTAGCTTTTCCACCAAAGCCGCTCTGAGTATTTCATTAGTGTAATTCCCGCCCAAGTCATAAGCCATCACCTTACCCCAAGTAATAGAATCGAGCGAAGTCCAAGGTTCGGGGGTAAAGCCCAACAGGGTAAACTCAATCGGGAGGTTGTCTTTATGGGTGTCAATAAAGGCATTGATACCCTGTGAGTAGCTTTCCATGATTGTTCGAGCTTCGGGGGCAAGTAACGACAGTTCTTGTTCGGCAGCACGTTTTAAGCCGATAGTACGAAGAAATTTATCGTTTTCAAGGGCGGCGCTGCCCAAAACTTCGGAAAGTCGTCCACTGCCGACTCTGCGGTTAAATTCAAGTTGCCATAGGCGGTCTTGGGCTGTGACATAACCCTGCGCTATAAAAAGATCGCTCAGGTTGTTGGCATAAATATGGGGTACGCCCGACTTATCACGCACTATTTTTACTTCAGCGGTTAAGCCGGGAATTTTTAGAGTAGCGCTAGTTTCTGGTTGTGGTCGAATTAAAAGCCAATAAAATAAAATGGCAATTACTAATATGCTTAGTACAACTATCAAGAATAAACCAAATAGCGAGAAACGCAGAATCTTTCTTCCTAGGCTACGTTTCTTTTTTGGAGCGATAGGCGCGACTTTAGCATGCTTAAGTTGCTTTGCCATAATATTCTCCTTGATGCAAGCTTGGGTTATTAGCGATTAATGAAATTGTTTTCTGGTAGAATGTTACAAAGTATAGCATCTTTGGAAGCAAGGCGAAATATAATTAGCGCCACTTTGAGATTAAAAATAATCTATTTTTAGTGTTAAGCGAGTGTGAAATGAGCATACCTTATTTTGAATATGGTGAACGAGTTGGGCGTACCGCTCGTATTCGAATCGGTTGTGCCGCTATCATTTATGATGATGTGGGCAAAGTTCTGTTAACCCGCAGAAGTGATAATGGGCGATGGTGTTTGCCTAGCGGTGCGATGAATCCGGGTGAAAATCTAGAAGAAACCTGTATTCGTGAGGTTTGGGAGGAAACCGGATTACAAGTGAAAATTAGACGGTTGGTAGGCATTTATTCCACTCCACACCGGGTTACGGTTTATGCTGAAGATAGTCGTTGGCAACTTGTAGGTTTATGCTTTGAAACTGAGATTGTCGGAGGACAATTAGGTTTGAGTGATGAAACTACTGAAGCGGGCTTTTACTCGATTGAAGCATTTTCGGGGATAGATATTGTTGAACCGCACCTCGAATGGATACTGGATGCTCAAACAAATTCAAATAGGATTTATATTAAGTGACTATTCCATACCCCTGACTGTCCAACTGACCGCCAGTTATTCGGCTAACGGAGCGGTGGAAGAGCAGACCGGGAAGGCTAAGCATCTAGAAAAAGAAGTTAAAAAAGGAAGCTCTATGATACCTTACGTAATGGTATCACTGGCTTACAGAACTTGTGAAATGTTTAACTATACGCTTATTATGAAAGACTTTTTAACTTTATCTTAGTAATGGCTTCCGACGTGTTTTTAAACGCTCAAGCCTGTAACATTCAAATCTGTTGGATGCTCCACCGTAAACTGATAACTCACTTCGCGTTTGGCTTGAGGTTGAAGTGCCAAAACCCACTCTAGCACGCCCATTTCGCCGGGCTGGATTTGTGGAGTGGCTTTAATCAGGCGCACCTTGATTTGCTCGTTACGGCTGACCGGAATTTGCTCGGTTAGGCGCAAAGTCGTTTCCTGCTCGCGCAAACTGGTTACAGTGATACGGTATCCAAAAGTGGTACGCCGCTGCCCCCCGATGAACTTCTTATCCACCTCTCGCTCTACCAACTCGCGCTCAATTTTCAAGCCCTCGTCAATTCCTAGATTGAGCTTGAATTCCTGACCGGGCGCGATATTTTCCAGCATGGTTGTGCCAACGAAAGTATTTTCGCGAAAGATGTTGGCTTTACCGGGTAGCAGCGTAACGCCCCCTGCCCGATTGGTGACGGTTGCCTGTATATAAGCGAAACTTACGAGTTTGGGAATAGTAATATACTCGACACGAGCGGGGAAATCCTCGTTGAAAATGGTAGTTTTGTGTGGCGCTCCATCTGAGGGGATGTTGCTATCCCGTTCGAGTCGGAAGGTCACTACGCCTCCTTCGCTGGAAACTTCTGCGGATACGCTTGCCGCCTTATATTCGGGCAAAGATTCTGCCAACTCTGCAAATGCGCCTGTCGTCTCGTCAGAAAATTGGCTTGGCGCAGGCGCAGCCATTACCATCGCTTGGGGGGACATTGCATGAAAAGTGCGCGGTGGGCTTGGGCGGTAGCTATCGAGATACCATGGGTTGAGGCGAGGCGGGAGTGTTCCCAGCGCAGGCTTAGCAGTGGATAGAGTGAGGCGTACCCCTTGCCATTCTTCGCCGCTGCTCTGTTGTACTTCGGCAAGGTAGCTCAGATTTACCTTGTCTCCGGCATTCCTGACTCGCAAATCGTATAGCGGTGTCCATCCGGCGCGGCTAATCATATAAGAAACTTCCAGTTCAAATTCGCCAGCACCAGTTGCTTCTATTGAAACCGCTAACTTGTAGCTTTCACGCGCACGCGGAATACTTATCCTCTTTATTTCTGCCCGTACTACTTCGATTTGTTTATCTAGTTCCCGAATAGCCAATTCTTCTTTTTGCAGGGTAGCTTCATAGCCGATGCGTTGCTCTCCTATGAAATCGAGCAAATTGCGTACTTCCTCCAAGCCAACCCGATTACGCGCTAATCCTTTGGAAAATTCTTCGACTGTGTGCTGGCTAAGGTTTTCAACAAAGCTTCGTTGCATTTTCAGTGTATCTAATTTGCTTTTGGTCTCTTGCTTGAGGGTTTCCAGTTCTTCGAGGCGGCGGGTTAATTCTGCAAGCTTTTCACCGACAGGTTCGGTGGTATAGGCATATTCGCTGCGTACTCCTAGCAAGCGCACTGCTACCGTACCGACTCCACCTGCTCGGAACGATTCGGTTTGAATAGTGCTGGGTAGGTCGTTTACCACCAGTTCTTTTTCGCTACCGCTCAGGCTTACTTTACCACGTCGTGTTACCAGAGCTTGGGAGGTGTAAACCGTCACTTCAGCTATGTGAGTTTCAACCGTTTTGATAGACTCTATGGTTTCGTTGGATTCAGACATCAAACCTCTCCTTTAATGTATTTCAGGGGAATAAACCCTGCCTTTCCACTGAATTCCACGTTTCTTCCAGCGCACCGAATTGATTCCGATAATAACCATATAAATTATTGAGATAGGATGCAGAATAATATCAAATACTCTGAAACCAAACCGTAATGCCACACCAAATCGGATAATCCAAGATATTATTATTTGCGCCAGCGGTAGCCATAACCACTCTGGCGATGCCGGTTGCCCGGTAATCCATCCTGCCAGCAGCCAGAAATATGAACCTACATATCCCAAAAGATTGAATATCAAAAAAAGCCCTAGCCATAAAACTTTATAATTAAAGAAGGCGAAAAGATTTTTACTGAAACCCTGCCACACTTCAAAAATGTTGCGATACATCCGGCAAGAGACGGAATCGGTGCCATCCGGTAGTATAATCTTGTATCCCGCTTGCTTTATTCGCTGGGCTAAAATTACATCTTCCAGCACGATATTTTTTACCGCTGCATGCCCGCCGATTTGCTCATAAACATTCCGAGTAAAGAACATATATTGACCGTTGGCTGCGCTGATTGAAGGGCGGGGGCTACGGCTCACCATCCAGATAGGTAATAGCCCAATCAGGTACATCATCATCAATGGGATTGCCAGACGCTCGGCAAATGAATCGGTTTCCTGTTTTGGGAAAACGCTTAGGAAATCCGCCTCGTTTTTTTCAAGCGCAGAAATTGCGCTGGAAACTGAGCGCACCCCATGAACGGTATCTGCATCGGTGAAAAGTAGGTAATCCCCTTCGGCGTAGTGGTAAAGCTGATAACACGCCCAATTTTTGCCAAGCCACCCCTCCGGCAATTCCTGTCCGCTAACAAGGCGCAAGCGGTGGGAAAAATCCTCACGGGCAAGGCTCTCTAGGATTGCAACGGTAGCATCATCGCTGCTGTCATCCAGCACAATAATTTCAAGATTAGGATAATCTTGATTCAGCAAAGAGCGTACACAACGGGCAATATTCCCGGCTTCGTTTCGCGCTGGAACTAGCACCGAAACCAGAGAAGTATCCGCCGCCGAAAAACGCCTGTTGTAGCCGTAAGAACCTAACGCACGGAATGTAAAGCTGTTTACCAGCAGCGCCAATAGCATATATACTATAGGCGCTGTGATTATTATTTGGTAGAGTAACAAGTGTTTCTCCCGATTATTAGCAGGTTTTAATGGTCTAACCTGCTACCTCTAGACAGAGTATTGTATAATGTCAGATAGACATAACTAGAAACCATAATTATACAACCTCACTAAGGATTAATCATAGTGAAACCACCGAAAAGAGTCAAACTTGCCATCTGGACGGTGCTATGGGCGACTGTAGCCGGTTTTGCGTTGGGAGCTTGCGGCTCCGAGATACCAACCCCACCTCCGGTTACTCCAATAGAACGTCAGATGCCAAATGTTTCACCGATAATCCCCCCCACTAAGCCCTCGCTGATTACCGTTCAACCCGACTTAACAATAGCCACCACTTCAAGCGCGACAAAGCCCGCGAATCCTACACCCGCTGAAAATCGGGCAAATGGTTCTTCTGAAAATAGTCAGGGATTTGGGCAAATCCAACCAGTGTTGCTGGCTAACACGCAAGTAGGCTATTTGCAAGCTGGCGACCTTTGGGTTTCAGATGAACGAGGCGGTAATCGAAGGCAGCTAACCCAAAGCGGCGCTATTACCGCCGATAAGGTTTATTGGTCGCCTTTGCGTGATACGGTGGCGGTGATGGATTTGCGCGATGGCTTGGTACTGTTCGACTTGATGGGTCGAAAACTATCGCTATACCGCCCCGACCCGCTATCTCAAACCTTGAATACTGCGGCATGGTCGCCAGATGGGCGTTACCTTGCCTTTGATATGATAACTCGCCAATCCAACGGCAATTTGCCTCAATCACTTGCTACTAATGGTGAAATTTATCTGATTGATACCCAACTGTCCGGCGTAAATTCCGCCCGTCTCAATGGCAGTAGCCAGCAGATTCCTCCGCAGCGTCTTGCCAGTGGTTTTGGTTTTGCTTGGTCGCCGGATGGACGGCAGTTAGCCTATGCTACTCACGCTCGCCGCCTTGAGGTGGTTGAATATGTCCCATCTCAAAATTCTGCTACAACCTTGCCAAATAGCGCTACTGCCAAATCCGGCTTAACAGCCGGAACGCCGGGAGTAATTGCCACTTCGGTCAAGGTTATACCTTCGGTAAGCGTCACCCCTTTCCCAATTATCAAGCCTCAACGTTCAGCTACCTCTGAAACCCGCACTCCACCAACCGCTAATCCCTATTACAACCCTCCTAGCGTGTTGGTGCCTTATGATAACGCTCTGGCTATTATGAGTGTTGCTGACCGCCGCGAAACCATATTGTTCTACAGTAATCAGCTACCGCCTTACCCTGCAAACGATGGCGCAGCTTATCCTACTGGTGGTAGTGCGGTGCAGTATATTAACTGGTCAAGCGATGGGCGCAGCCTGACTTTCGCAGATAGGTTTTCCTATGTAGGCGTAGCAAGCGTTGCTGGTGGTATTCCCCGCATGCTATACGGGCAGCCGCGCGGTTTTGCTCTGGAGAGAACCTTGTGGTTGCCGGGCGCAAATAACGCTTTGCTGCTAATCTGGCAAAGCATACCGGGAGAAGAACGAGAATTAGCAGGTGTCCTGACGGCTCCGGGCGTAATCGGTTCGGCTATCAGCGATAAAATGAATTGCGCCACACTATCGCCAACCGGGCAGCAATTGGCTTATTGGGATAGTAACGATACTATGATTATCAAGTTGGACGGCTCAACGCTTGGTACGGTGACGGGTGGGAGTTGCCCGGCATGGTCGGCGGATGGCTCATTTATTTCCACCTCACGGCGTGGTTCGGATGGTTTGGTGGTGGTGGCAAGCCCAACCGGACAAATTATGCGCCAGTTTCTGGGAACTCGCGCAGTAGAGCAGGTCTTTTGGTTTGTGCCAAATTGATTTCCGTTTCAGTAGGGTTTTCAGGCAAGGGGCTTAAGCCCCTTGTTTTGGTACATATTTTTTTCTACTGTTCTAAGCGAAAGTTCTTGATTAATTTCAAAACTTTCTGAGTTGCTCTATAAGAGGTCCTAAAGGCAATCCTACTACATTATAGTAATCACCGCGTACTGCTGCTATTAACGCCCCTCCATAGCCTTGTATGGCGTATGCGCCCGCTTTATCTGCCGGTTCCCCGGTTGCTACATACCACTTTATCTCTGCTGCGCTTATATTACGAAATTCCACTTCGCTCACGGTATAGCTTACCTCTTGCCGTACTATCATATGCTGTTGGCTTATAGTGATTATGGCAAATCCGGTAATTACCAGATGGGTTCGTCCACTTAAGCGTTCCAGAAAATTTCCGGCTTGTACTTCATCGCGTGGCTTGCCAAAAACCACATCGTCTAATACCACGATAGTGTCTGCGCCTATAACCAATATATCTTTGCCATCATTTTCATTTTTTTCAAGCCAGAGTTTTCCGCCAGCAATTGCTTTTGACAATGCCAAACGTCTTACGTAGTTCAGATATTCTTCGTCTTGGTGTAAGGCTTCATCTACTTCAGAGACTATAATGTGGAAATTATCGGCTGGAAGCAACCTGCTCAGAAGCTCACGCCTACGCGGTGAGCCGCTTGCGAGTATAACTTGAACTTTGTCGAACACTTGAATTTCAGGATATTTGCCGGACAATGCTTTCCCCTATCTTTTAGAACTGTAATTAATTGGGCAAAAAGTGAGTTCTAAGCTACCATAATATTGACACTCATGTGTTATTCTAGCACTTGTTCGCCCACTGAATATTTTTTTCTGGTGAGTAAACACGAAAAGATACTTTTTTACAACCAATAAAAACACTGTCCTAGAAAAGAGGTTGCTGATGGCAGCACAGCCATGGGAAGTTTCTACATCTGTTGATTTACATAATGAATCTGAATCGGAAATTGCAGAAGAAAAAGGATTTCATTGGAGTATGCGCTTGATGTCGTTGTTAAGTTTGCTTGCGTTGGCGATTTATACCTACGTGTTGCTTGATTGCAAACGCGCCGGGCGTAATACTGCTCATAAACGTTTAAGCGACAAGCGGCGTTTTACTCTATCTGCTATTGCTTTCGGTATGGATTTAACTATATCCGCTTACTTTGGGGCTATAACTCCAAAACTGGTCAAAGCGGGTGGCTTAACCTATGATGTAAAGAATACCCCTCGTCCTCTGTTTTGGTTCTTTGCTATAACTGGAATTGTGCCAACTGCTTCGATGGGCTTGACGGTACTTGGAGCAAGGCGCTGGTATTCACGGATACAAGAGCGCAAAAGTTGGTTGGTCTTCCACGCTACCGTAGCGTTGGTGGCATATATATTTTGGTGGATAGCCTGCTTGCCTGTTTTTTTTATTTCGATTGTGGGCGAGAAAAGAGCATTGAAATTGGCTAAACGTTGGGGCATGATTAAAGCTTAGCTGTTTATAAAGAGCTATTGGAAGTTATATATCTTATCACAACCTGAGCAATACCAAGCAGTTTCTTCTTTAAGAACCAGTCTTTGGTTGCATTCGCAAATATAGCCTGCTATTACTGCTGGATTGCCCTGAACATAGGAATAATCAGGTATATCTTGAGTTACTATCGAGCCTTGTCCAACTATTGAATATGCCCCGATTACCACTCCGGGCAAAATAACTGTACCTTCCCCGATGGTTGCTCCCGCTTTTACTAGAGTTGGTGGTATTTTGCCATTATATTTATTCAGCAAAATTTTTTTGCTGTTACTGAAGCAAACATGAGGTTCGATATTTACATTGTTCTCGATAATAACGTCAAGAAAAATAGAAGTGCGATTCTGAATTTTGACATTATCGCCAATCCGCACCTTATGATCGATAAAAACGCCTTTACCGATAACGCAATTATTGCCAATGGCAACCCCTGAATTTATCTGGCATTGGTGCCAGATTTGGGTTCCTAAACCGATAAATGCCTCATCTGAAACTTCAGCAGTTTCGTGTATAGTTGTTTTAATTGTATAGTGGTTATTATATTGCATAGATAGAGCGTTCAAATAATTAATGCCTTGACCTGAAATAGAATTTGCTTATAGCGTAGTTGGATTTTAGCATGCAAGAGTTATAGTTAAGTTACAGCCGTTGGAAAAGTTGTTACAATTTATTTATTTACATTAAGGTTAAAGCATTGGGCAAGAATAAACCGGGAAAATTTTTCATGTTGCGAATATATGATAATTCCTGCAATAATAGCATATAAGATTTGAACTATGTAATTCTATTCGTTTATGTAGCCGATTAAAAACTAGAGAGAAAGATGGAACTGGTATGACTTCAGGTGCGGTGGCGCTGGTTGGGTCTGGGGAATATTTACCTGCAATGGAAGAAATTGACCGATTTTTGCTTAATACTCTGCCTAATCCCCAAAATGCAAAGGTTGTGTTAATCCCTACTGCCAGTGGTCTTGAACCCGGAATGCCTGCACGCTGGTCTCAGTTGGGTGTGGAACATTTTGTCAAGATTGGGGCTAAAGTTGAGCCTGCTATGATTATCAAACGCGAAGATACCACCCGACCGGAAGTTTTGCATAAACTCCGTGATGCCGATTTCTATTATTTTTCCGGCGGCAACCCAATGTATTTAGTGGAAACCCTGATAGATACACCTGCTTGGGAAATTATATTAAACCGGCATCGGCAAGGGGCAGCGCTAGCAGGTTGTAGCGCGGGCGCAATGGCATTTGGAGGTTTCACTCTCAATATGCGCTCTGCTTTTAAAGGACAAACACCGGCATGGATGACTGCATTGAGCGTAGAACCCTCGATAGTTACATATCCTCATTTCGACCACATGCATAGTTTTGTAAGCCCTGAGCTTTTCAAAGCTATTATTTCCAGCGCTCCTCCCGGAGTGTTGCAATTTGGCATAGATGAAGACACCGCTTTAGTACGTAGTCGCAAGGATAATGGCTGGGAGTGGTCTGTAATGGGCAAGCAGAATGTCACTCTTTTCCGGGGGGGCAAAGATGAGGGGCAGATTTTCAAAAGCGGTGAAACTCTTAATTTGGAGATTTAAACTTGTTCATTGCACCCAATAATTCGATAATTTTAGGAGTTAATCCAGTAATATCAGTTATGGCACGGAAATTTCCTGCATCATGTCCCACTACCAATAGCGGCACAGGGTTATAGGTATGCCCTTTAGTAGCTAAGTCCTCAACATTACCGTGATCACTTGTTATTACTAATGTAGTATCATCGGAAAGATTTTGAATAACACTATTTAGAAATCGGTCAATCAATTGCAACACGGAGAGCGCTACCTCCATATTCTGGCTGTGACCGGCAAAATCTGGCAAATAACATTCAAAAAGAGTGATGTTGTGAGCGCTTCCGATATTAGCCAATCGTTTCCCTGCTTCGGTAGCTGCAATCGGGGTTAAATATACTTCTCGATTTGGCATTCGCTCTCCGGTAATATCCCAGAAAACTGCTTCGCCTCTTTCGTAGTCTTCAGGCATGCGGAAAGGTACTCCGGCAGTAAGTCCTACCAAAGTGCCTACCGAATAACGGATTCGGCGTTGTTCAACTGCCCGAAAATAGCCCGGAGAGTATAGGTTGGCGTGCGTGGGTTTTGCGCCAATTGCTTTCGCCTGTTTAAAAATCCCGCTTTCTTCAATCAAAATCCGTAATGAACCATTGGCGAATCCGGTCATATGTCGTCCAAGATAAGCTGGCGCATTCTGCCCGGTGTATAAAGCTGCCTGTCCGGTTGCGCTTTGTGGTAAGCCGGGTATGCCCAATTGAGCATCAATTGATTTGAACAACAAATTGGGAGAATAAACTTCATGACCGCTTAAGGGTTTGCTGCCTAACAAATCATTTAAAAAGGGCGTTGCTTCTGTATGGGCAAACGGATTTTCAGGTGAATCTTTTCCAAGACCCACCCCATCCAGAAAGAGAAAGATAAAATTTTTCTGCACTTCTTTTTTCAGAGCTAACCAGTCCCGGTAAGTTCTTTTACTTTAGCTACTAACTCGCGGGGCGTGAAAGGTTTTACAATATAATCAGTCGCACCCGCGCTTAAGCCCTCCCCGATTTCGTGGTGTTGCCCTTTGGCAGAGAGGAAAAGCACAGGAATATTGGTAGTGGCTGGTTCGGAGCGCAAATAACGGCAAACTTCATAACCGTCTAGATAGGGCATCATAACGTCTAAAAGAATCAGGTTAGGATTGTGTAGCTTTGCCATTTCAAGTGCTTGCTTGCCATCTATGGCTTCCACAATTTCAAAACCGGCGCGTTCCAACGTAAAACTGATTAAGCGTCTTATATCTTTTTCGTCTTCTGCGATAAGAATCTTCATTGAATACTCCAATGACGCATAAGAAAAATGGAAAGGTTTGTCAACTTTTACCAACTAATCTATTGGCAAGACTTAAAAAGCGACGACGTAAAAAAGGCTTAGGCACATGATTGGTATAAGTCTTAGAGTCAAACTTTTCAACATTAGCTATACCGGGTTGATAATCCGGAACTGTAGCTTGCATTATATATTCGGGTGGCGCAAATATCAATGAGAGAGTTTTCCTAAGTAAGGGGTCTTCGTGTAGCGCTTCAAATAAAGCCCCACTTACTTTCTTTTCATTAGTTAAATCCATCAACATGAATGAGGGGCGGTATCTACGCGCTAACGCCAGCGCATCATATTCCATAGTTGCACGATATACTTTAGTAAATCCGGCATCTCGTAATAACTTGTCAAGATTTCGGAGGTTTGTACTAACTTGGCTAACTAACAAAATAGTTTCGGTAGCTCGATAAGATTGCGCTAAAATTTCTGGTACTTCACTGCCGATAATTTGTAAAATATATTCGATGGCGCTGTTATCTGCGGTAGGATAGGGCAGTACAGCTAACGCTCCTTCTGCCAATACCATCATTTCCAATTCCGAAAGTGCCACCTGCAATAGCGGCACACTTCCAATAATCGGATTTTTATACTCAGAAATCATGATATTTTCATCTGCAAGGATTAAATCAGGAATCCAAGTAGGCAGTGGAGATGAAATTACCGAGTAATCTTCTGTTATAACTACCTGAAATCCACCATCAGCCAGCACATTTTCTGCAAATTTAGCAAACATAGGGTTTTGGGTTATTACCAGCACAGCGTGCTGCACCTCACTATTTTCCGCAAGTTCTATAACTTTGTGTGGCTGAGGTGTAATTAGGAGCGGCAATGTTATAGTGAAGGTATTGGTTCCATTAGGGTTTGGTACGACACTAACATTGCCATCGTGCATTTCGGCGATTGATTTTACCAGAGCCAAACCCAGTCCGGGACTACCGTTTTCTCTCCAAGCCGGATTTTCGGAATGCCAGAATTTTGAGAAAAGAATCGGGATTTCGTGTTGGCTGATAGAGGGGCTTTGATTGGTAACGTTGATTATAGCCTGCATGTTGGCTTCATCAGCTCTAACGCTAAACCTTACAACACCTTCGTTTGGGGTATAGCGTGCCGCGTTATTAAGCAAAACCTTGAGGGCTTGCATCAATCTGTCCGGGTCAGCGTTAATTTCCAGAACCCCGTGGCGGGTGGAATAAGCCGGTAATTCAACCACAAAACTGATAGATTTTGCTTCAAATAGGGCTTTAGTAGCTTCAATTGCCTGTTCTGCAATCTCGCGGAAGTTGCGTGGACCGGGGTTAAAGCTTAATCGCCCCGATTCTAGGCGCGAAATATCTAGCAGGTCGCTTATTATACGGGCGAGTTTTTCGCTATTAGCGCCTACCACGCATAAAAATTCATTTTGTAATTCGTTCAAGTCTCCGGCTTCACCCTCTAATAATAAATCCACATAGCCTTTGATAGAGGTGAGAGGGCTACGAAGTTCATGTGCTACATTTGAAATGAATTCAGCCCGTTCTTTTTCACTTACGTGGCTATTGCTTAGGCGCTCTCTCAATTGCTCATTCTGAAAGTGCAATGAACGTAGCGCTGCCTCATATTCGGCAAGTTGCTCTCTCAGCAAAATCACCTCAGACTCAAGCAAACTATCTGCTCCTTTTTTTGAATTAGTCGAGGAGCGATTAGTCGTTGTAGAATTTTCTGAACGCGCCTCTGATAGTTCTTTGATAGTTTGTGGTTGTAAGCATCAGAGATGCTCATACTTTTTATCTTTCTTATTGTGAAGGTAATTTAAGCGCTTTGAACATAACTGCGAATGTAGTAGGATTTATGGGGTATTGGGATTTTGGTTAGGGAAGCGTTAATATGTCATTTGCGCTCTCTGAAATCTCGTTTTTATCTGTGCCGCTGCTTTCTTCTTTTATATCTGTTTCATTTTCCTGATTGTTATTAAAAGTTTTGAAGCGATATCCAACCCCTCGTTCGGTAAGTATATAGCTAGGCTTACCGGGGTCTGGTTCTATTTTCTCCCGCAGACGGCGGATATGTACGCGCAACCCTTCAACATAAACTTCTTCATCCGAACTCCATACTCTTGACAGTAGTGAGTCAGTAGTTAAAACCTGCCCGGTATTCCGTATGAGCAGGTGTAACAACTTGGATTCGGTGGGGGTAAGTTCTTGTTTGCTACCTCGTATTTCTGCCCAGTGCTGCCCAAAATTGATTTTGAGTTCTTGGTCAACCACTACTTCGGCTGAAGAATTGATGGGTACATCTCCAAAGCGTCGCAAAACACGGCGTACTCTTGCTGCAAGTTCACGGGCGTTGAAGGGCTTGGTAATATAATCTTCGGCGTAAGAGTTAATGCCTTCTACAATAGTGTCTTCAGCAGCAACCCCGGTAAGCATTATTACTGGGATTATGGCATATTGTTGCAACCTACGGCAAACTTCAAAGCCGTGCATATCCGGCAAATTGAGATCGACAATTGCAAGACTAGGCAATTCTTTGGTTATTTTATTCAGGGCTTGCTGTCCCGTAATAGCGGTACTAACATCAAGATTTTCAGCCTCCAGAGCGTTCCGTACCAGCTTTAGAATATCTGGGTCGTCATCCACCACTAATATGATAGGTCTGTTCATGCTAACCCCCTTTACTCCCATTCGATGGTGGCAGGCGGTTTACTCGTAATGTCGTACACTACTCTATTTACGCCCTTTACTTCATTGACTATGCGGTTACTGATACGCGCCAGTAACTCGTGAGGCAAACGCGCCCAGTCCGCTGTCATACCATCGCTACTACTGACAGCGCGTACAGCCAATACATTGTTATAGGTTCGCCCATCCCCCATAACGCCAACGCTTTGCAAGGGGGTGAGAACCGCAAAATATTGCCAGACTGCGCCTTCACCATCTAGCCCTGCATTCATAATTTCTTCGCGTACAATTGCATCCGCCGCTCTTAAAATAATTAGGCGATTTTCATCTACTGCGCCTATTACCCGAACTGCTAAACCGGGTCCGGGGAAGGGTTGCCGCCAAACTATCTCTGGCGATAATCCCAATTCCAGCCCGACTTGGCGCACCTCATCCTTGAAAAGATACCGCAGCGGTTCAATCAGTTTGAATTGCATATCCGGCGGTAATCCACCTACATTATGGTGGGTTTTTATGCGGCTGGCATTTTTGGTTTCCGGCGTGGCGCTTTCGATTACATCGGGATAAAGCGTGCCTTGCACCAGCCAATCAACCGGTCCGATTTTACGAGCTTCTTCTTCAAAGATGCGAATAAATTCGTTGCCGATGATTTTACGCTTTTCTTCGGGGTCTTCTATTCCTGCCAACTTCTCAAGAAAACGAGCGGAAGCATCCACATAATCCAGTTTCAAGCCCATTTTATTACCAAAAGTGCTGAGTACGCTCTCCGGTTCGCCCTGCCTTAATAAGCCGTTGTTTACGAAAATACAGGTAAGACGATCTCCCAACGCTTTGGATATGAGCGTGGCGGCAACCGCCGAATCAACTCCCCCGCTAAGCGCACAAATTGCTTTCCCTTCAGGTCCGACAGTTTCCTGAATACGAGTAATAGCAGTTTGGATGAATGAGTCGGGAGTCCAGTTTCCTGAACAGTTGCAAATCTGAAACAGGAAATGCTGGATAATTTCTGCGCCATGTGCGGTGTGGTTCACTTCAGGATGAAATTGCAGCCCGATTGCAAATGCGCCAGTAGCGGGAAGCTTGCCAAACATTGCCGCAACATGGGTGTTTTCAGTATGGGCAATAACCTCAAAATTAGGTGGGGCTGCCTCAATATGATCTCCGTGACTCATCCAAACGCTAAGAGGACTTGGTAAGCCTGCAAATATTAGGTTGCGCTGCTCGATTTGCACATCAGCCTGTCCATATTCGCGAAGTTCGGCGGGTTGCACATTGCCTCCGAGCGCTCGCGCTAGTAAGCCCATACCATAGCAGATACCTAGCACAGGTACACCATAATCCAGAATATAGCTGGCGAGTTGTGGCGAACCCTCTTCATAAACGCTGGCAGGTCCTCCGCTTAGAATGAACCCACGTGGGTTAAGGGCTTCGATTTGCTCTTTTGGTGCATCGGCAGGCAGAATTTCACAATAGACATGTGCTTCACGTATTCGACGCGCAATAAGTCGGGTAAATTGAGAGCCGAAATCAAAAATGATAATAGACTCATTCGCGGGCGCTGTATAAGACCTGCTGGTTGGTACTGTGCCGGACATCGGGGCTATTCTCCTTTAGTTGACCATTTTGTGATGGCTTGTGCTTTTAGTCAGTTCCCAATTTTCTTAACCTGCGCGGGATTATCTTCCAACAACACATATTGTTCATCGAAGACCCAGTCGTTTACCCCTTCAAGGAAAATTTCAACGCGCGGGTCGAGTGGATCAATCCGCTTTTGAAGGTGTATTTCAACTACCCGGTTATCGTTAAGATGTAGAGCCTCACATAGGGCATCAAGGGCAATTTTCAAACCGCCATCCAAGTCACGACGGTGAGGGGAAGGAAAGAAGAATTGCATAAATACCGATAAATAGGTTTGAGCAAAGGCTGCAAGCATCTCATCGGTGATAACTTCTTCATCTTCCAATTGTTCGACTCGCCGTTCGACCTGCCGTTTCCATTTTCTGGCAGTTTCTGTCAGAGTACGTTTTCCTTCAACCGTTGCATACTGAACATTAATGCTCGGAGGCAGCGGCAAAGTTATTTCGAGAGTCGGTAATTTGTTTCCTCTAATGTTGCCCGACCCTTTACTCTTTTTAATCATGCCATAATTATATTAAAGAAATACTTTTTTGTCACTAATAAATCAACTCAAATTAATAGCGCTTTAAGTTAAGTATTTAATCGGAGCATTTATTCTAAAAATAATAAAAATTAGCGACGGCTTCCTACTACCCCCTCCGTTTTATTGTTTCATCCTTGTTTTTGAACAAGGAACACATTTCTGCTTGCAAACTGGATAGCTTTTTGCTATTATAATGGCAAGTTGTATTGAGATTGCGGTGAGCCTACATCGCATTTATAATCTCTCCCTATGCACTTAAAAATGTCCCATCTGCTGAGGAAGTTACAAAGATTGACCACACTCACGTTCATACTCATTAAGATTCAATTTTGTAATGCCTAGTATTTTTGCAAAGCAACAGGACTAGCTTCCTTTTAGTGCAAATGGCTTATAAGCTTTCTGTTTTCAGTTTGGAAAAATCAATCCTGATTTTGGTTTATTTGCCAAACAATATTGCTTGAGCAAATAGGCTAAGATTTCCCATTTAAATTAGAGCTTTCGCTTGGAACAGTAAAAATGTATCTGAAGCGAAAGCCCTAAAGATAACTGGTTTTTGACACGGATATACCGTTGTAAAACAGGATTCGGCTATTAACCTTTCGGATTAGCGTGACCTTAACCAAATATCATAATTGGTTACCCTATCTCAGGAGGAGAATTAATGATACTTAAGAGGAAATTGCATCTTTTAGTGGTAGGCATTTTCATTGCAGTGCTGGTAGCGGCTTGCGGTGATAACACTGCGACTCCTGTGCCTGCTACCACTACCGCCGCAGCTACTACTGCGAAATCTGCCACCACTGCGGCAGCTACTACTGCGGCTTCTGTTGCGGCTTCCGGTACTTTTCGCGACAGACAAGCTAGTGAGCCAAAGACTCTTGACCCCGGCTTGATTACTGATAACGTTAGCATTCGTATTGCTCAGAACATTTTTCAGGGTTTGATTGAACTTGACAACAACCTGAATGTTGTACCGGCTGCGGCTGAAGCCCTGCCCACCGTTTCGGCGGATGGCAAGACCTACACTTTCAAGCTGAAAAAAGGTTTGAAGTGGAGCAACGGTGACCCGTTGACCATCAAGGACTTCGTGTACGCTTGGAACCGGGTAGCTTGGTTGGGCGCAGATGCACAGTATTCTTTCATTTTCTCCCTGATTAATGGCTTTGATGCTATTAGCCAAGAGAAAGATGCAGCAAAGCGTACTGCCGCTACCGTTCCGGGTATCAAACAGGTGGATGATTACACTGTTGATGTTACCCTCACTGAAGCTGCTGCTTACTTCTTGACTGAAGCTTCTCTTTGGTCATACTGGCCCGTAAACCAAAAGGCAGTGGAAGCTGCTGGCGGTAAAGCCGACCCGAAGAATACTTGGTCAACCGATACCAAAACCCTTGTTACCAACGGACCTTTCGCGGTTACCGAGTGGAAGCACGATGTCAATATGACGCTCGCGCCAGACCCGAACTATGCCGGAGCCGACAAAGCGAAAATCAGCAAAGTAACCGTTGACTATATCAAGGAAGATGCCACTGCCAAACTGAAGTTTGATAACGGCGAACTTGATGACACAACCGTTCCGGTAGCTGATATTCCCGCGACCAAGAAGGATGCCAAGTATAAGGATTCCTACAAGGAATTCCCACAGGCTCGCATCACTTGGATTGCTTTCAATATGAGCGGAGACAACGTTTTTGCCAAGAATCTGAAACTGCGCCAAGCTTTCTCCTACGCAATTGACCGTCAGTTAATCACCGATGGCGCATTGCAGGGGTCGGCTCTGCCTTCTACTATTCTGATACCTTCCGGTATTCCGGGAGCTAAACAGCTTGATACCTATGCGCTCAGCAAGGATAAAGCACAGCAAGCTCTTAAGGATGCTGGCTACGACACGCCTGCTAAGCTGAAGGACTTGGAAGATGCCATCAATGGCTACGGCAACGGCAAGAGCGGTGGCATTGCTTTCAATGCTGACAGCAGTTCCAACAAAGCCGTCTGGGAGAATGTTCAGCAGCAGCTTAAGACCACTCTGGGTCTTAATATTAACCTGAACCCAGTTGCAACTTTCAAGGAATTCTTGGAACGTCGCGACACCAATCATGAGTTCCAAGGAATTTATCGCGGCAGTTGGGGCGCTGACTACCCGGATGCTCAGAACTTCTACACCGCCTTGTTCCAGTCCAAGTCTGGTACCAACCAGAGCCAGTACAAGAGCGATGCGTACGATGCTCTAGTATCTAAGGGCGACCTTGCCAAAACTCCGGCGGAACGCGCTGCTTTCTATCAGCAAGCTGAAGCTCTGCTACAAGCTGACGCGGCTTACATACCGATTTTCACTGGTATTGAAGTGCGCTTGCTTAATCCTAAAGTTCAGGGCTACGGTTATAACGCCCAGAACCCTTATCAGTGGAAGTATATGACTATCAAGCCATAACTTTTTACTGACGAACTTTGAAGCGCCGGTCTAACTAAGGTCGGCGCTTCTTGCATTCAAGTAAGTTGCTTTTGAAGCAAAAAAACTGATAAAATCTTATATATTTACCTTAAATAGGCTTTATATTGCAATTTTAAGGGAATACTGCTAAATTTGCTCCTTACACTAATCATTGCAAATGATTGCAAAATGAGATTCCTTTGTCCGGAAGAAACCTATGATAAAATATTTCATTCGCCGCATTCTTTGGATAATCCCGGTCTTTTTGGGGGTAACGCTTATTACCTCTACCTTTATGCACTTGCTACCGGGAAGCCCTTTTACCAGCGATAAATTATCGCCGGACGCTCAGCAGAGAATCTTGGCTGCCTACGGTCTAGATAAACCCATTTGGGAGCAATACATAATTTATGTGTTTAACTTTGTTCGTGGGGACTGGGGTATAAGCCTGTCCCAACAGATGGGTCGCCCTGTTAGCACTATCATTGCAGAGCATATCGGCTATAGCCTTCAGGTAGCGGTAATTGCCATCTCTACCGTAATTATAGTTGGAGTCCCTTTTGGTATAATCGCTGCTTTGAATCATAACAAATGGCTAGATTACTTGGCTACCGGCGTATCTCTTTTTTTCTACTCCATACCTTCTTTCGTTCTTGGCATCTTAACCCTAATCCTGATTCTATGGTCTAACAATACCTTTGGCTGGACTACTAAATTAACCAACACAAACCCGACCTTTGTTGATTTGTTGATTCCGGGTATTGTGCTTGGTATTCGCCCCGCTAGTATTGTAACCCGCCTTACTCGCGCTAGTATGCTTGAAGTGTTGGGTCAGGATTATATTCGCACTGCCGGCGCAAAAGGCTTGAGCCGTCGCATGATAATTACTCGTCATGCTCTCAAAAACTCCCTTATTCCAATTGTAACGGTGCTAGGAGATGAGTTTGGCGGTTTAGCGGTGGGTAGCGTAACAATTGAAACAGTTTTTGCTATTCCGGGTATTGGCTTTTACCTAGTTTCCAGTATAGAGTCTCGCGATTACTCAATGATTTTGATTACCACTGCGCTATATGCAATGATTGTAGTTGTGGTAAATCTGGTAGTAGATTTGCTATATGGGTTTATTGACCCGCGCATTAAATATTCTACTAGGAAGGTGGGCTAGATGGCAGAAGTAAAAACAGAGGTTGAGGAACAACCCACACCCGATGCGGCTGCCATCGCCGCACAAACGCTAGGCGCCCCTAAAAGCGCGAAACCCTCCAGCCTGTGGCGTGATGCACGCCGCCGCTTTGTAAAGAACAAGTTGGCAATTGCCGGAGTGGTGATAATGCTCATTATCATTATTCCAGTGATTGGCGCAGATGTTTTCCAACGTTACGACCCCACTCTTTCGCAATATGACCGCTCGCCGGGCGCTCCCAAGTTGTATGAGCAGAATTATCAGCCCGCTTCAGAAAAATTCTGGTTTGGCACTGATGGTCAGAACCGCGACCTGTGGGCGCGTATGCTGCATGGTGGGCGCGTATCGTTGCTGGTAGGCGTAGTGGTTCAGGCGATGGTTTTAGGGTTGGGTGTACCGCTAGGACTCATCTCTGGCTTTTTCGGTGGGAAAGTTGACACATTTATAATGTTTATAGTCAACATATTTTACGCATTTCCCTCTATTCTTGCCGGGTTGCTTTTCTTGTCCGCCTTTGGCAGTAGTATCATGTGGGTATTGATAGCAGTAGGGATTGGGCTTTGGCCCCCGATGGCACGCCTTATTCGTGGACAGGTGTTGAGCTTGCGCGAAAAGGAATTTGTAGAAGCTGCTCGCGCTATTGGTGTAAAGAATTCAAAGATAATGTTCCGCCATATATTCCCCAATACTTTGGGACCCATAATTGTATCGGTGAGCTTTGGAGTACCGCAAGCAATCCAGATAGAAGCCTTTTTTGGTTTCATTGGGGTTAGCGTGCCTCCTCCGGCTACTAGTTGGGGTCAACTCGTAAATGAAGGTTTTAAGGCGTTTCAGTCCAACCCTATCACCATCTTGTTAATTCCGGCGCTGGCAATTGCCTTAACCTGTATGTCGTTGAATTTTATCGGCGATGGTTTGCGCGATGCCTTTGACCCCAAGACCAAGAACAAATAAATAAAGCAGGAGTAGTTTGGATGGCTCAACCTCTTCTCGAAGTTAAAAACCTGAAGGTTAACTTTAAAACTGATGATGGCATGGTTAAAGCCGTCAATGATGTGTCCTTTTACTTAAACGAGGGTGAAACGCTTGGTATTGTGGGTGAGAGCGGTTCCGGTAAATCGGTGACTAGCCTTGCCATCATGCGCCTGTTGCCTAGCCCTCCTTCACGCATAGACCCTACCAGCCAGCTTATTTTTCGGGGGCGTGATTTGCTAAAGCTCAAAGAGGATGATATGAGGAGGGTACGCGGCAGGGAGATTGCCATGATTTTCCAAGACCCGATGACTAGCCTCAATCCGGTGCTTACAATCGGCAAGCAGATTATGGAGAGCCTGAAGCTTCATTTGAAAATGACCGATACCCAAGCAAAAAGCCGCGCCGTTGAGTTGCTTAAGCTTGTAGGTATTCCTTCCGCTGATAAACGCCTAGGCGATTATCCGCATCAGTTCTCCGGCGGTATGCGCCAACGGGTGATGATTGCGATGGCGATTAGTTGCAACCCAAAATTGTTGATTGCGGATGAGCCAACTACCGCTCTGGATGTAACCATTCAGGCGCAAATTCTTGAATTGCTGAAGAAACTTCGCAGTGAGCTTGGCACTTCGATTATGTTAATTACCCACGACCTCGGTGTAGTGGCGGGTATGTGCGACAGGATTCAGGTGATGTATGCCGGGCGTATCGTTGAAACTGCCAAAGCAAAACCGCTCTATGTGAATCCGCGCCACCCTTATACTATCGGGTTACTTAATTCTATCCCCCGACTGGATGAGCATCGTGCCGAACGTTTAGTGCCAATTATAGGATTACCGCCTGATATGATTACTATGCCACCCGGTTGTTCTTTTGAGCCGCGCTGTGCCTATAGTAATAGCGGGGTATGCCAGAGCAAAGCTCCCCAATTGCGCGAAGTGGAAGCCGAGCATAATTCCGCTTGCTTGTTTGATATAAATAAAGAATCTCCTACCACCGTTAACTTGGTTGAAAAGGTGAAAGCATAAATAATTCAGGCAATCTCAACGGCGCTATTTCCTTTATATAAATAGTACAGAACCCCTGAAAGGGGCTATAATTTTGAGATTTTGCCACTGGAGAAATAGCAGGAATGACAATAGGAACGCAACAATCCGGCGCATCTTCTGGGTCGGTAAAAGCTGAGGATAATCTGGTTGAAGTCACCAATTTGGAAATGCACTTTCCCATCTCGGAAGGTATTATTTTCCAGCGTCGCGTGGGTACGGTCAAAGCCGTAGATGGGGTTTCTTTTAACGTAAGGAAGGGCGAAACGCTGGGTTTGGTAGGAGAATCCGGTTGTGGTAAAAGCACTACCGGGCGGGCAATTCTTCAACTTTATCGCCCTACTGCCGGTTCCGTTAAGTATAAGGGACTTGAGCTAACCGAACTAAAGGGCGAGAGTTTGCGTAAGATGCGTAAACAAATGCAAATCATCTTCCAAGACCCCTATGCTTCTCTCAATCCGCGTATGACCGTTGGTAGTATTGTAGGGGAACCACTTGAAGTTCACAATCTTGCTAAAGGTAAGGAAAAGCTTGAAAGAGTGCGCGAGCTTTTGCGTATAGTAGGCTTGAACCCGAACTATGTGAATCGCTATCCGCATGAATTTAGCGGAGGGCAGCGGCAACGCATCGGAGTTGCCCGCGCTCTAGCAGTTCAGCCCGATTTTATCGTGGCGGATGAGCCTATTTCCGCGTTGGATGTGTCAATTCAAGCGCAGGTTATAAACTTGCTGGAAGACTTGCAAGCCCAATTTGGCTTAACCTATCTCTTTATCGCCCACGACCTTTCGGTGGTGCGCCATATCAGTGACCGCATTGCGGTGATGTATTTGGGTAAGGTGGTTGAATTGGCAGACCGAAACAAGCTTTACAGCGAGCCGATGCACCCCTATACGAAAGCATTGCTATCGGCAGTTCCCGTGCCTGACCCTGTGGTGGAAGAAAAGCGCAAGCGCATTATTCTTGAAGGCGATGTGCCTAGTCCCATCAACCCGCCTAGCGGTTGTCACTTCCGTACTCGTTGCCCGTTGGCACAGGAGCTTTGTAAGACAGAACCGCTCTTTGTAGAAAAACGCCCTAACCATTTAGTGGCATGTCATTTTGCAGAGAAAGCTCTGGAAACGTTGCCGCAGCCTGATTAGTAAAGAAATCTACTTTCCCCCTTCAATAGTAACCAGAAGGGGGATTTTTATTAGAGGCAAAGCTGTTCGTAGGAATGCTCAATATAGGGGAGCAATTCATCCGGCTCAAGGTTCTTTGTCAGCATTGCCGCCAACGCCGCTGCGCCTGCTCCGACTCCCTCCTTAACAAATCCAAGCTCGTATTGACGCATTCCGGGATATTTAGATTGGCTGAAATCAAGGTTTGCCGACATATAGCATACCGGGAATGTTCCTAATTTGGCTTCGATTTCTGCGCCCAATCCGGCTAAATCAGCGGTTAAATCGTTACTGACCCACCGGGTTGTAACCAGCGCGATATTTTCAGGCTTAATTCGATTTCTTTCAACCTGCCCATTTTTTACAAGAGCCGCCGCTAATGCCACTACCGCCGCCATCTGCGTACCGCCTCCTAGCATAACCGGGCAATGTATAGATGCGCCTAACGCCATTCCTGCTGTTGCCGGTTGCATTGTATCACCTAAAGCGGCAACACCTGCCAGCGGTGTATTGGCAAAAGCTCCTTTTTCTTTACCCAATGCCTGAAATCCTTTTTTTACTGCTTCAAGTTTTAAATGGTGTGCATTACCCGGCATCGAACTACTCACCCTATCTTCGGCATTAATTCCCAATGCCAATAATAAACCTAGCGCGGTAGTGGTTCCTCCGGGTACGGTTTCAGCTATAATCAGATAACGCCCCTTATTAGCACACTCGCTGCCGATTTTTGCCCCTAGCTTCCAGCCGGAATAGAATAACTTTGTAGCCTGAGCCTCACTTTCCAAAGCCCTCCCACTGGAAACTGTCTTAGCCTGTATAGAGCCTTCCAACTTAACAATAGATTTTACCGCCGGTATTATCTTTAAACCAGCATCAACTGGTAGATATGGCATTTCGGGCATTAGCTTAAAGGAGGCATGCGTAATGATAGAAGGTCCCGGCGCGCCGGATGGATTGGACGGTACTCCTTCGTGTAAACAAACTGCTTTACCTAATGCTAGAATCTCTACATCTGCGGTGGCGGTCAGTTCCCGTAATTCTGAAGTAGTACCCGCGCCGCTAACTCCCGGAATTTGCACAGTCGCAGTGTAAGCGGCTACTAATGAGAAATAGGGGGTTAAACTGTTAATGCTGATTAGGAAATCCTTAATATTTTCTAAATGATATACACCTATTAATTTTTTATTAATATTTACCATGATTTACCTAAATTTTATCCTTACTATAGTATGTTATTTTC
>Ga0194047_10000467_pt1 | contig 27371 bp, 24 predicted proteins | sample JunL225m_MetaG_2_FD_160070 | JGI IMG/M metagenome (GOLD analysis project Ga0194047, IMG submission 160070) | Anoxic zone freshwater microbial communities from boreal shield lake in IISD Experimental Lakes Area, Ontario, Canada - Jun2016-L221-5m | ecosystem: Environmental > Aquatic > Freshwater... | reverse complement strand
ATATAGAACCCTATAATTATGTGACAAAATGAATAAAAATAATAGAATATAGTTGTAAAAAGGTAAAAATTGATTTATTTTTAATACCGAACCACAAAACTAAATTTCATGAGAAAATCTGATCTCATCAATCAAATCTCTGACAAAACAGGAATTCCAAAAGTTGACGTACTAGTTACTTTAGAAACTATGTTTAAGGAAGTGAAAGAAAATTTAGCAAACGGCCAAAACATATACATACGTGGCTTTGGCAGCTTTATTACTAAAAAAAGAGCGGCAAAAATTGGACGTAATATTAAAAAGAATATTGCCGTTGAAATTCCAGAACATTTTATTCCTGCTTTTAAGCCAGCAAAAGAATTTGTCAACGAAGTAAAAAGCAAACGTAAGTAACTTACCTTTGCAAGAAATTGACCTATTTTGAAGAAACCCCAGTTGATTGCTATTTTAGTTGGCCTGCTTTTATTTAGCACTTTATACTTTTTTGTACCAAGATCTAATAAGAAAGATGCAGCTACTTCTACCGAAGCAACTGCTAATCAAGGTATTAGCTCAAAATCATTAATTGATGGGGCAAAGACTTCCTTAACTGCAGATCAAAAAATTTCTTTGTTATCCATTGAAAATCAATTGAATACGAAAGCATCTACTGTCGATAGTCTTCGTATATACCATGCGCTTGCTCAATTTTGGGCAAAAGAGGCCCATCGCATAGAACCTTATTTATATTATACTTACTCTGCTGCTTTGTTGGAAAATAATGAAAAAAGCCTCACTTTTGCAGCCCAGCAGTTGGTAGATAACTTTACCAACCCGGATGCACCCGCTGCCCTTCAAAATTGGATGGCAAGTAATGCAAAAGTTCTTTTAGAGAAAGCATTGGTTATCAACCCAATAAATGATTCGGCAAAAATAAATTTAGGTGCTTGCTACTTGTTTGGAAATATTTCAGACAATCCCATGCAAGGCATTTTAAAAGTGAAAGAAGTAGTGGACAAAAATCCACACAACGATTATGGCCAACTTATTTTAGCCTTGGGTGGAAAGAAATCTGGACAATATGAAAAAGCCATTGAACGCTTTTTAATTGTTTTAAATGACGAACCCAATCATATCGAAGCCATGGTCAACCTGGCCGAGTGTTATGAGTTAACCAGTCAAAAAGCTTTAGCCATTAATTGGTATACCAAAGTAAAAGCCTTGGTAAACAATCCAGAAGCAAAGCAAGCTGTCTCTAAGCGAATTCAAGAATTAAAGAAATAACATTTTATAACAAAAATTATTCGACATGCCTTGTGGTAAAAAAAGAAAGCGTCATAAAATTGCGACGCACAAAAGAAAAAAACGTTTAAGAAAGAATCGTCATAAGAAAAAGAACAAATAGTTCTATATCGATAGACAAACGTATTTGTTTGTAAAAATAAATACGTTTGTCTTCTTTTCAAATTGCACACCACTAATCTACTTAGCAACTTTACCTTACCTTTTCCTTCCTTTGTAAAGTGGTCGTGATTCAAAAAACATAAAGCAGCTGCTCGCTATTTTGCTGGCAAACTGTTTTTAAAAAGTTGCGCTACCGTGAATAAAGAATTAATAATTAATAGCTCGGCTGATGGGGTTGAAATAGCCTTATTAGAAGAGAAAAAGTTGGTTGAAATACACAACGAAAAGATGGATGCCCGTTGGTCTGTGGGCGATTTATACCTAGGAAAGGTAAAAAAAATTATCCCAGGTTTAAACGCAGCATTTGTGGATGTCGGATTCGAAAAAGATGCTTTTTTGCATTACACCGATTTAAGCCCTTATGTAAAATCACTGATCAAGTTTACTCAGTTGTCTATGAGCGACGACAACAATCAATTTGATTTTTCAAAATTTCAATCCGCTCCTGAAATAGTTAAAACTGGAAAGATTAGCGAAGTATTAAATGGTAAGCCAACTATTTTAGTTCAAATTTTAAAAGAGCCCATTGCAGCCAAAGGGCCTCGCTTAACCTGTGAAGTTTCATTAGCAGGCCGTTTTGTAGTGCTCACTCCCTTTAATGAAATTGTAGCGGTATCTAAAAAAATTCATTCTGGGGAAGAGCGCAAAAGATTGCAAAAAATAATGGAAGGTGTACGTCCCAAAAATTTTGGAATTATTGTTCGTACTGCAGCAGAAGGTAAATCTACGGCCGAATTACATGAAGATCTTTTAACACTGACACATAACTGGAAAAACATTCAGTCTAATATGAAAGGCGCTTTGCCTCCTGCTAGGATTATGAATGAAGAAAGTAAGACCAATAGTATATTAAGAGATTTGTTAAGCGAAGATTTTAATAAAATTGTGGTCAATGATAAAAAAATATTTGACCTAACACTAACTTATCTTCAAAGAATTGCTCCACACAAAACAAATATTTTAAGTTTATATACGGGGGATCAAGAAATTTTTGATCAATATGGTATTACCAAACAAGTAAAATCAAGTTTTGGCAAAACTGTAAATTTAAACAGTGGCGCCTATTTAATTATAGAACATACCGAGGCTTTGCATGTAATTGATGTCAACAGCGGCTTTAAAAGCGTTGGCAACAATCAAGAAGAAAATGCTTTACAAACCAATTTGGAAGCTGCCGAAGAAATAGCCAGACAATTAAGGCTACGCGATATTGGCGGCATTATTGTAGTAGATTTCATTGACATGAAGCTGCCCGATAACCGCAGAAAAGTACAAGAGGCTTTGGAAGAGCATATGAAAACGGACCGAGCCAGACATTCTATTTTGTCTATTTCTAAGTTTGGATTGTTGCAAGCGACGCGTCAAAGAATAAGACCCGAAGTAAACATCAATACTTCAGAAGATTGCCCAGCTTGTGCGGGTACTGGCAAAATAACTTCTGCATTATTATTGGAAGATGAAATGGAAAAGAAATTGGCCTATTTAGCAACGCATGGTCATAAATCATTGGTTTTAGTGGTGCATCCCATCATTCATTCTCATTTAACCAAGGGTCTATTTACCAGCATTATTAAGCGCTGGAAAAAGAAATATAAAATCAAGCTTAAGTCGCAAGCTTCCAATGCAAGTCATTTGGTGAAATACCAGTTTTTAGACGATCAGCAAGAAGAAATTGTTATTTAAAGCTTTAGGGATCAGTTGAAGCAGAATGACGGGAAATACGTAATTTGAAATCCGCTTTCTAGTTATATTTACACCATGAGCAAATCGAAATCTGCATTTTTTTGTAACAATTGTGGTTATGAATCTACCAAATGGGTAGGTAAATGCCCCTCTTGTAATGTATGGAATACATTTACCGAAGAGCTTATTGAAAGTGGTAAGGAGAAAGAAGATTCTTGGGAAGGTTACCACAACAATCAAAAAGGTACTCAGGTTATTTCCATTAACGAAGTAAACAGTTTAACAGAAAAAAGAATTGATAGTTCCGATCCCGAATTAAATAGAGTATTGGGCGGTGGTATTGTACTAGGCTCTATTGTACTCGTAGCAGGTGAGCCAGGCATTGGAAAAAGTACCTTGTTTTTGCAACAAGGATTGATGATGAAAGACCAAGTGGTTTTGTACATCAGTGGAGAAGAAAGTATTCAGCAAATAAAAATGCGTGCCGATAGACTGAACTTGAAAAATGAAAATTTTTTCTTACTCACCGAAACCCATACTGCGCCTATCTTTAAAGCTATTAAAAAATTAAAACCTACTGTTGTCATTGTAGATTCTATACAAACCTTAGAATCTAATTTAATTGAAGCAGCAGCAGGCAGTGTTTCTCAAATAAAACAAACTGCTGCAGAATTTCAACGCTTTGCCAAAGAAACAGGTACGCCTGTTTTCTTAATTGGACATATTACCAAAGAAGGCACCATCGCAGGCCCAAAAATTTTGGAACATATGGTGGACACGGTTTTACAATTTGAAGGAGATCGTCATTACGCCTACCGCATGTTGCGTACTTTAAAAAATCGTTTTGGTGGCACCAGCGAATTGGGCATTTATGAAATGACGGGAGAAGGCATGAAAGTGGTGACCAATCCATCTGCCTTTTTAATAGCACAAAGAAATGAATCTTTAAGTGGAAGTACCATTGCCGCTTCTATGGAAGGCATGCGTCCCTTATTAATAGAAGTACAAGCCTTGGTCACCCAAAGTGTTTACGGAACTCCGCAAAGAACTGTAACAGGCTTTGATCTAAGAAGATTGCAATTGTTATTGGCGGTTTTAGAAAAACGTGGTGGTTTTGCTTTTGGCATGAAAGATGTTTTTGTAAATATTGCGGGCGGATTAAAAATCGAAGACCCTTCTTTAGATTTAGCCATAATCTTATCATTGTTATCTTCTTATGAAGACATCCCATTGCCTCAAGGTATTTGTTTTGCAGGTGAAGTGGGCTTGAATGGAGAAATTAGAGCAGTGAACAGAATTCAACAAAGAATTGCAGAAGCAGAAAAATTAGGCTTTGAAAAAATATTTATTGCAGGATTTAACAGCAAAGGCCTTGATACAAAAAAACACAGTATCCAAATTGTGCCTATCGAAAGAGTGGACGAAGCCTATCAATTGTTTTTCTAGTGCTGCCTGTTTTATACAATAAACTAGCGCATTATCTTCAATCTTTTCTTCATTTATTTTATCCGCATATTTGCTTAGAATGTGGCACAGATGTACTTTTAAGCCATAATGTATTATGCAATGATTGTGAAAAAAATTTACCTTATACCGATTTATTCAAAATTGAAAACAACCTTGTTGAAAAAATATTTTGGGGAAGATGCAAACTAAGTGCTGCTGGGGCCGGATTATTTTTTACCAAAGAATCTGTAGTACAAACTTTATTATTTGAAATAAAGTACAAACAAAATAAAAAAGCTGGCTGGCTTTTAGGAAGAATCATTGGCACCAGCATTCAAGGTTTGGATCGATTTAAAAATATGGATCTACTCATTCCCATTCCCCTTACCCCCAAAAAACTAAGACAAAGAGGATTGAATCAATCTATGATCATTTGTGAAGGCATTTTGCAAGTTTTACCCCATTTAAAAATAGCAGCTATTTTAAAAAAAATTAAAAACACGAGCAGTCAAACCAATAAAGATAGAATTCAAAGAGGCGAACAAATGCAAAGCCTATTTGAATTAGAAAACGCCAATGAAATTAGTGGTGCGCACCTATTACTGATAGACGATGTCCTTACCACAGGTGCCACTTTAGAAGCTGCCTGTACCTGTCTTTGGCAGGCCCAACCCCATTCAATTTCTATTGCGGCAGCCGCTTATACCCTTTAGCGAACTTTTTATTCAATTTTTTGTTACATTTAAATACAAATTCAAAATATGAAATACCTATTCACAACATTATTATTTGCTTTAAGCTTAAGTTTAACAGCACAAAGCATCCATACATTTAATGTAAAAAGCATCGATGGCAGTTCATTAAATTTAGCCAAGTTCAAAGGTAAAAAAATACTCATTGTAAATACTGCTTCTAAATGCGGTTACACCCCACAATATGAAGCATTAGAAAAAGTATACGAGCAATACAAAGATAAATTGGTGATTGTAGGATTCCCTTGCAATCAATTTGGTGGACAAGAGCCAGGCAGTAATGAAGAAATTGTTGCTTTTTGTAAAAAGAATTATGGCGTAAGTTTTCCCTTAGCAGATAAAATTGACGTGAAAGGCGAGAATACTGCACCCATCTATCAATGGCTTACACAAAAATCAAAAAATGGTGTTTTAGACGCTAGCATTGCATGGAATTTTAATAAATTTCTCATTGACGAAAATGGCAAAATGATTGCCTATTTTCCAAGCAATGTAAAGCCAGATAGTGACGCCATTTTATCTTATTTAAAATAATTTAACAGGTCTCCTTTTTAGCTCCCTTTTAAAACTATCCATTATCTTCGTTGCATGTTATTCAGCGATGTAATAGGACAAGAACCTTTGAAAAAACAATTGGTTCAAATGGTACAACAACAAAGGCTAAGTCATGCTTTATTGTTTGTTGGACCAGAAGGCGCTGGCGCTTTGCCCTTAGCCATTGCATTTGCACAGTACATTGTTAGCATCCCCAATCCTAAAGCTGCAGAAGCTGCCGATTTATTTGGAGCAGCAACAACTAGCACAAGTCCTGCAATAATGTATCGTCCAGATGAAATTGCAGCATTGCCAGCTTATCATCGAGCCAATAGTTTAATGCATCCAGATTTGCATTTTTCTTTTCCATCGATTACAGAAAAACCAGGACAAAAAAACATCTCTGCAAATTTTATTGAAGAATGGAGAGAGTTCATTAATATTTACCCATATGGCAATGCTTTTGATTGGCTTCAATTCATCAAAGCCGAAAATAAGCAAGGAAATATTAGTGCAGATGAATGTGCCGAAATTATCAAAAAACTTTCTTTTAAAAGTTTTGAAAGCGCCTATAAAGTATTGGTGCTATGGATGCCCGAATATTTAGGCAAAGAAGGTAATAAATTATTAAAACTAATTGAAGAACCCCCCGACAATACTATTTTTTTATTGGTGGCCGCAAGCGAAGAAAATATTTTACCAACTATCTTAAGTAGATGTCAATACATTAAAGTGCCCAGGCTTACCAAAGAAGCGATTGAGCAAGCTTTAATTGCCAAGGGAAAAATTGATGCTGAAAAAGCAGCACAAGTGGCTTTAATGTCTGATGGCAATTACAGAGAAGCATTACATCTATTACAACATAGCGACGCCGACTTCTTAAGTCATATTAGAGAGTGGCTCAATGCCATTTTGAAAAATGGTCCCTTAGCGCAGATGAAATGGGTAGAGGACATGAGCAAAATGGGTAGAGAGCCACAAAAACAATTTTTGAAGTATTTTAACCACTTATTAGAGCAAAGTATACGTCTTAAGATATTGGGCAATAACCTTCCATTAGACCCAGATTTAAAGGATTTTGCCCTTAGAATCAATAAAATAGCTGGGGTGGCCCAAATGGAGGCCATTGTTCAAGAAATAGACAAAGCCACTTATTATATTGAGCGCAATGCCAACCCAAAAATGCTATTTATGGCCTTAGGCATCAAGTTCTATCATATCATTCAGAACAAAACCTTAATTTTGACAGAAGCATAGGTAGTGAAAGCGGAAGGAATGGATCAGAACCCATGCAAGGTATTTTAATCATTAACAGTAGAACTTACAATATATGGGATGTGGATCATGTGGAACAGGTACACCTAATGGCTGTAAAAGCAATGGTGGTTGTAGTACTGGTGGCTGTAACAGACTAAATGTACATGATTGGCTGCGGGATTTGCCAATTGATGATACGGCTACTCAATGCAAAGTAGTAGAAGTTAGCTTTAAACAAGGTAGTAGAAAAGAATTCTTCAAAAACACCACTTTACAACATTTTGAAAAAGGCGACTACGTAACCGTAGAAGGTGTCAATGGTTTTGACCTTGGCGAAATTTCCTTGACAGGTGAATTGGTGAGAATTCAATTAAAGAAAAGAGGAACTGATGAATTTAGCCCTGAAATGAAAAAAATTCTAAGACCGAGTAACGAAAGAGATTTAGAAACTTACCATATTAGCAAGGGAAGAGAAGCCGCCATGTTGGCCCGAAGTAGAGCTGCTGCTAGGGACCTTAGATTAGAAATGAAATTAAGTGAGGTTGAATTGCAAGCGGATGGGAAAAAAGGTACTTTCTTTTATACTGCAGATGATCGTATTGATTTTAGAGAATTGATTAGAACTTTTGCTGGCGAGTTTAAAGTAAAAGTGGAAATGCGTCAAATTGGAATTAGACAAGAAGCTGCGAAAGTGGGTGGTATTGGAAGTTGTGGAAGAGAATTGTGTTGTAGTACTTGGTTGCACGATTTTAAAAGCGTCAACACAACGGCTGCTCGTTATCAAAATTTATCCATCAATCAAACCAAATTAAGCGGACAATGTGGTCGTTTAAAATGTTGCCTGAACTTTGAATTGGATACGTATTTAGATGCCTTACAAGCCTTCCCAGATTATGCAGATACTTTACAAACTGAAATGGGTCAAGCTTTTTTAATTAAAAAAGATATTTTCAAAAACTTAATGTGGTATACTTTACCTAACAATACAAAGCATTTTCCACTAACCATCGCACGTGTCGAAGAGATTAAAAAATTAAACAAGCAAGGTATTGCAGTTGAAGAATTGCAAGCGGTAGAAATCACCAGTAAAAATAAAGAAGTAGAACCAGAATTTGTAGAATTAGTAGGTCAGATAAGTTTACGTTCATTAGAAAAGAATGATCGACGTAGAAGAGATCAACAAAGAAGCTTCAACGATCGTCGATCAAACAACGATCGTCCGAACAACGACAGAAATCAAGATAGAAACAACAATCGACCTAATTTCAATAATGGGCCTAGACCTAACAACGGACCTAACAACGGACCTCGCCCAAGCAATAACCAAGGACCAAGACCTAACAATGGTCCAAGATCCAATAATGGCCCAAGCAACAGGCCGAGTAATGAACCTAGACCAAATAATGGTCCAAGCAATCCTAACTCAACCAATTAGAAGGGGAATTATTTTTTACCCTTTTTTAGTTTTACTAGCACAATGCCATGTTGGTATTTAGCACCAAATTTTGCAATGGCTTCAGGCCCTTTGTATACATCCATGGATTCTATCAAGGCGGTATTTAATTTTACCACTTTAGCGTAAGGCATTTCTACACCATCCACCAAATAGGTAGACAAACTTGGATCGTTCTTAACATTTTTGGCTTGGCTAGGCGCTTGCGCACTAAGTAATGACATTTGAAAGCCGAAGGCTAATAATAAAAATACTTTTTTCATAGTCAATTTATTTAAAGGTATAATTTTTCTAATTCGTTATTCGTAAAATCCATTAATTTTTTTACGTAATTAGGAGAGAAATTAAATTCAATGCCTGCTGTTTCATATAATTCAGGCAAGGTTTTAGTGCCTCCTAAACTTAAAGCGTTCATATAATTTTCTAAAGCAGTGGTTGGATTTTTTTGGTATTGCATCCACATGCCAATGGCACCTAATTGTGCAATGCCATATTCAATATAATAAAAAGGCACTTCAAATAAATGCAATTGTCTTTGCCAGCCAATGGCTCTAAATGCGTCTAAGCCAGTGTAATCAATACTATCCGTAGAAAACTCTTTGGTGATTTCATTCCAAGTATGCGTTCTTTGATCAATAGTATGATTTGGATTTTCATACACCCAATGTTGAAATTTATCAATAATGGCAATCCAAGGGAAAATGGTAATGGTACGTTCCAATTGATGTTCTTTGGCACGGTTTAAATCCGCATCGTTGTCAAAAAAAGATTGCCAATGATTCATCGTAAATAATTCCATAGACATACTGGCTACTTCGGCAATTTCCATGGGGTATTCTTTAAAGCCACTTAAAGCTAATGGATGTGCTAAGAAGGAATGAATGGCGTGGCCGCCTTCATGTACCATAGTAGTCACATCTCCCATCTGTCCAGCTGCATTCATAAATATAAAAGGCGCCCCCGATTCTGCTAATGGACAATTGTATCCCCCTGGTGCTTTTCCTTTTCTACTTTCTAAATCAAAATGTTTTAAGGCATCCATCTTTTTCAAACAGTCAGCAAAAAATGGATTGAGTTGTCCAAAACAAGCTACCGATTTTTCGTACAAATCTTTCCCATTTGTAAAAGGTCTTAAGGGTTGTGTTCCAGCAGGCTCGGCCTCGGTATCCCAAGGTTTTAAAATATCCAAGCCCAATTTCTTTTTCTTACGGGCATATATTTTGTCAATCAATGGAAGTACATGCAATTTGATGGCTTCATGAAATTGAAAACAATCTTCTTTCGAATAATCAAACCTACCTAGTTCCACAAATTTATAGTCTCTATAATTAGCAAAGCCTGCATTCAATGCCAACTGATTTCTTTTTTGTATCAAACTACTAAATAAATCATGCATGCTTTGTTGATCTTGCAAACGACGCTCCTGTACTTTACGATACACTTCCTCTCTTACCAATCTATCAGCATCTTCTAAAAATTTTGCGGCTTGTTGTAAAGTATATTCTTGTCCTCTAAATGTAATGGTCATTTTCCCAGCAATCGTGCCGTATTGTTGTTGTAAAACACTTAGTTCTGCTTGAATGGGTATATTTTCTTCTCTAAATAATTCTATATTTTTTTGAACCGATCTTAAATATGTAAAATACAAATCTTGATTTAATTCTTTGGTAAAAGGATTATTGATTAATTTTTTATTAAGCGCATCGGCATAGGGTTGCATCTTGGGTTGAATTTCCATACAGAAAAAATTAAATGCTTCTTCCAAAGATTTATCTGTGGTGTCGCAGGTCATTTTTATCTGTCTCCAACAAGCATCTTCACTAATAAAAGCTTCCAATTCACTTAAGTCTAAAAGCCATTTTTCGAGCAATGTTGCCTCGGTAAGGGGTCTGTCTAACAATTCCTTAAAAAAGGGTTCAATACTGGCCCAATCGGTTAAAACATAGTCTTTGGGTAAGTAGTGATGGGTCAATTTTTGAATGTCGGCCGTTCTTGGCATAAGATGAAATTTTAAGAGACAAATTTACTACTTTTACACACTTCAAAAGCGATTAAAGTGTCCGATACCATTCACTTACTTCCAGACCACATAGCCAACCAAATTGCTGCCGGGGAGGTCATACAAAGACCTGCTAGTGCAGTGAAGGAATTGTTGGAAAATGCAGTAGATGCTGGCGCCACCGAAATACGCTTATTGGTGAACGATTCGGGTAAAGCCTTGGTGCAAGTAATAGACAATGGCAAGGGCATGAGCCCAAAAGACGCTGAAAATGCATTTGCCCGTCATGCCACTAGCAAGATAAGTACCATTGAAGATTTGTTTCAAATAAGGACCATGGGGTTTCGCGGCGAAGCATTGGCTTCGATTGCAGCTGTTGCTCAAGTAAGTTTAAAAACCAGACGCGCCCAAGATGAATTAGGCACCAGTGTTGAAATTGAAAATAGTAAAGTAACCGAAAGCAGTTCGATTTCTTGTGCAGTGGGAACAAGCATCAGCATGAAGAATTTATTTTTTAATGTGCCTGCGCGACGAAATTTTTTAAAAAGCAATGGTGCAGAATTAAAACATATCATTGAAGAATTTACTAGAGTGGCTTTGGCCTTCCCCGAAGTATATTTTAGTTTAAGCAGCAATGGTCAAGATGTATATCATTGGGATGGAGGAAGTTTTAAACAAAGAGCCATTCAGGTTTTAGGAAACAGTTATCAAACCAAATTGGTAACTGTGGGTGAACAAACCGACTATTTAACCATTACAGGTTTTGTAGGCAAACCAGAGACTGCCAAGAAAACAAGAAGCGACCAATACTTTTTTGTGAATCGTCGTTTTATTAAAAGTGCTTATTTGCATCATGCGGTGGCCAATGCTTTTGATGGATTAATTGCCAAAGAAAACTTTCCTAGTTATATTTTATATATAGATGTAGATCCAACTCAAGTGGACATCAACGTGCACCCTACCAAGCAAGAAATAAAATTCGAGGATGATAAAATCATTTACGCATTCGTGCAAGCTGCGGTAAAACATGCCTTGGCTCAGTTTAGCATTGCCCCTTCTTTGGATTTTTCTTTAGACGCTTCTATCCAACAATTGGATGCAATTCAACAACCCTTTACAACTGAAAAAGCAAATACAGCAGCGAGTCAATCTTTGTATGAAGGCTTTACTAAAAAAAACCAAGCCCATTTTATTGCAAAGTCTAATTCCAAACAGGATTGGAAAAGTTTTTTCACTACCCTACCTAGTGCAGACAATAATCAAATACTACATGATAGTGAATCCTATATTGTGAAGCCTTCTTCAATGGGTTTATACAAAGATGGCAGCCCTTTGCAAGTAAATGAAGAAGCAATAATCATGCAATTGCACCAAACATTTATTGTAGCCCCAAGCCATAGTGGTTGCATCATGATTCATCAGCAACTGGCCCACGAAAGAATCTTGTATGAAAAATTTCAAAAAGCAACTGCGCATCCACATGCTACACAGAAAAGTTTATTTCCAGTGGTATTGGAATTAAGTGTGAGCGATGCTATTTTATTAGAAGAAATTATTGAAGATTTGGCGCTTATTGGTTATGAAATTGAATCCTTTGGACCAAATAGTTTTATCATACAAGGCATCCCTGCCGATGTAAATGCTGGCAATGAAAAAAATGCAATTGAATTATTATTAGAACAGTTCAAACATTTTAGTGGCGATATTAAATTTAGCAAAAGAGAAAAATTGATACGTTGCATGGCCCGTCAGATGGCGATTAAGGCCGGGCAAGCCTTAACACAAAAAGAAATGCATGCTTTGATTGAAGCCTTGGGTGAATGCGATATACCTAATATCACCGCTTCTGGTGCACCTACTTTTGTAGAATTTAAAGAAGATTATTTGAACGGATTGTTTAGCAAATAAAGCTTTCCTAATATTTACTCATTAGGGTGGTTAAATATTTTTCAACCGCTTTTCTTACACCACTTGAAGAAGGACTTATATGATTAGCAACCAATACCGAAAATATAAGTTGGGTGCCTTTATTGGTTACAATAAATCCACTCAGTGCAACCTGATTGCCTAAAGTTCCTGTTTTTGCATATAAGACCCCAGGAATATTTTTATAATAAGCACCTAAAGTACCTTTCCCCCCTTGTGCAAAAATGCTTTTAATTCTATCAAAACCAAATTGGTCCTGCATTTTTTGTAACAATGCAATGTAGTTTTCGGGGGTATTTAAATTAAATCTGCTTAAACCACTACCGTCTGCCCATTGTGGTGTTTGCGGGAAAAAATTAAATTCTGTTTTTAGAATAGTATCGATGATTGCACTATTGTCAATTTTATTTAACAATTGCGCACTGGTCATTAACAACACTTGCTCTGCAAAGAAGTTGTCACTTCTGTTCATCATTAATTTTAATAAACTATCCGTAGGAACCGACTTTAGCAAATGTGAAGCAGCCGCATTAAATCCATTCTGAATCACCAATGAATGTTTTGGATGCAATGAATCTTCAAGCAATGCCTTAGTAAGCACATAGCCTGGATCGGTAATGAAAGGTATTTGCTGAAAGGGATCACTGTTATTTTTGCCACTGGCATAAAAATGATTTTGATGCATGTCTCTTGTCCATTCTCCATAATTTGTATTGATCATTTGTCCTTGAACAAAATAACTTGGTTGTACACTTATCCCATTTTGCTTTTTGGATACAGTTACTACATTGCCATAAATAGGAAACCTACTTCTTTCAGGTTGATAGTCTTGATCGTAATCATCCCAAGACCAGCCTCTTCCATACTTTGAGAAGGCATCAGCTGTATTGGGCAAGCACAATACCACTTGCTTATTTGTGTTTTTAATTAAGTCTGCAACAGGTTGATAAGAAAAATCGGGATGCAAAAAAGTAGGGTCACCCATGGGCAATAAAAAAATACTATCTGCATTTTCTGTTATTTTCCAACCAGGAAGTGAATCTTTCAAATACTTCATGCCTAAATAACAGGAAAGAATTTTAGTATTGCTAGCCGGGGTAAAATACAAATTGCTTTGATAACGATCTACCCAAGATTGATTGGTCTGATTGTATACGGCTGCGCCAATATGCGCCCCTTTTAAAGCTGGGTCTTGTAATAAAGTATGCTGTGCTTGTCGAATCGAACATGCACTTATTAAACTACAACAAAAAATGCCGATAAATAAATGGGAAATATTTATTCCCTTTCTAGTGCTCTTAACCATCTTTCTGGAATTTCGTTGTTGGAAGCTACTAAATAATCTTTGTAACTACAAGGCGCCCAATCATTATTATGTGTCTGCATCCACCATCTGCCGGTACTTTTACTTTGCAAGAAATTGGTTTCTATATCTGCAAAGGCAATATGAAATTCTTTAAATCGCTCGGTATCTGTCAAAGGAGATTCTTTTTTCCCTTTCTGAACTCCATCTATAATGTACCAAATCATTTGTGCCATTTGAATGGACGTTAAATGATTGGTATCTAGTTCTGCATGGTAGCCAAAAAGCCCAATAGTACTGGTTTTCCAACTCATACCTGCATATTGCATCAACACGCAAGCTTCCTCCCCATTGAACCCGTTGGGTGTAATTAAATTAGCAGGTGCTTGCGCATTTTGAATGGCGCTGATATCAAAACTCATCATATGACTGTCTCTTATCACTGGTTCCATTTCTTCTAAATCTTCGCGTACTTTACCCAATCTAAAACAATCAAATCTTAATTTATCAATGGTTTCAAGCATTTGCGGATGCATAAAATAACTTTGAAACCCAATATGCGCGTAATGATTTAAATGATTGGGCAAGCCAGTAAACAATTCTTCTAAAAAATGATCCGATGGCAGCCTTGCTTCCAAGTCTAAATCTATTTTGGCATCAACTAAAACCGCATTCACCAATGTAGGAATGGAGGTATAAGCGTGGTATTGCGCCAGGGTTAAATCATGTGACCCACCTATAATCACTATTTTCTTATTTAATAAAAGTAACTCAGAGACAACAGTTCTTAAGGCAGCATAACTGTCTTGGATAGACTGCCCCAATTTTACATTGCCAACATCAACGATGTTTACTTGGGTATGCCAATAATACAAGGAATACAATGCAGTTCTAATTTCATTGGCTGCTTCAAATCCATTAAGGGCATGTCCCCCTCCTCTGGACTCACCAGCCCCAATAATAACCAAATCTGCTAAAGAGATGTCAGGAATCTCCCCTTCATTGACTTTAATATGTTTACCCAATTGTGTATCTCGATAGCCTTCGTCCTTGGATAAAAGGTCCAAATTAATGGGTTCAAGATAATCTTTGATAGAGCTTAGTGACATGTATGCGTATTAACTACTAGAATTAACGCTTAAAGTATCAAAAGATTGTATAAAAAGGGGTTATTCTTGAAATTTATAACCCACCCCTCTAATAGAAATAAAATGTACTGGGTTTTTAGGATCCAACTCAAAGTATTTTCTAAAGTTTAAAATAAAATTATCAATGGTCCGCGTATTTGGAAAAACATGATAACCCCATACTGATTGCAAGATGCGTTCTCTTGTAATTACTTTGTTTTTATTTTCAACCAACAATTTCAAAAGCATTGCTTCTTTTTTAGTTAGTGTTATTTTTTCGCCAAACTTATTCGTGGCTTCTAAAGATTGAAAAAATAGGGTATTGCCTGAAAAAGAAAAAACTTCCACTACAGCAGGTTGAAGAATAGAAGTAGATTTTTGAATGAGTTTTGAAACCCTTAACAAGAGTTCTTCTAAATTAAACGGCTTAGTTAAATAATCATCAGCCCCTAATTTTAAACCTTGTACACGATTGGCACTTGTATTTTTAGCACTCAAAATTAATATAGGCGTTGTGATGTTGTTTAAACGTGCTGTTTCGGTAATGGTAAAGCCATCTATTTCGGGCAACATCACATCTAAAATAATTAAATCAAAATGCGCTTGTTGGATATGTTTTAATCCACTAGGTCCATCAAATGCAGAACTTACTTCATAGCCTTCCATTTCTAGATTCAATTTTAAAGCATCATGCAAATGCTCTTCGTCTTCTACCAATAATATTTCAAATTTTGCCATGCTTAGCTATTATTAAAAGTAACAGTAAAAATACTGCCTTCAGTTTGATTGGATTGTATTTGAATGATAGCGTTATGAAAAGTAGTAATCTTTTTACACAAATACAACCCAAGGCCTGTCCCTTTTGCCGACCGCGTAGTTTCATCTCCTACTCTGTAAAATTTTTCAAATACTTTATCCCTTTCATTCATCGGAACGCCTTTGCCTTTATCTTCTACAGCTAAAATTATTTTATGATTTCGATTATGTAAATGAATGGTAATAGGCATATTCACTGGAGAATATTTATGTGCATTGTCCAATAAATTATTTACCAGTATTTGTAGGAGCAATGTTTCTCCTTGAATAATAATTTCATCTTCTACAATTATATTGCAAAGTCTTAATGGAAAACGTTCTTGAAAAGAGGCCATTGCATCTTTCACTAAAATGGATAAATTAATTTCTTGCTTATTCGTTTCATACAAGCCCATATCTAATTGAGAGGCCAATAAAATATTGTTAGAGAGTGCATCTAATCTTTTAGTTTCTTTTAGGGTTGCCTCTAATAATTTATTCTGTTGGGCGAGGTCTAAATCTCTTTTTAAGAGCGTTTCAATATTTAAGTGCGAAATGGAAATAGGCGTTTTTAATTCATGTGTCACTGCCATCATGAAATTTTGTTGTTGATTGGAATAACGCAATTGTTTAAACAAAGATCGATATACATAAATGGCACCCAATAGGAAAAGAAATAAAAATGTTAAGCCCTCCCCAATAAATTGTTTGGTTTTTCTTAATTGAAAGTCTTGAATGGTATTGGTCTTTTCTTTTAAAGCTGGGTCACTAAGCTGAATGGTCTGAAATTTAATGTCCGCAATTAGATTGTTTTGCTTTTGCAAGGAAACATACCACCAAACGAATGCTGCAATCATGTAGGTTAAAAAAATCCAATAAATAAAACTTACTAGTTTAAGTTTATTGATATTTATCAAAGGGCGTTTCATGATTTTATTTTTTCAACTCTAATACCGGTTGCTAAAATATTTTGAAGGGGATCTTCACGCATGGTATGCTGAATTGTAAAAGTAGTCATGCCTTTTTTAAAACGCATCGGCGCTGCAAACAAAGGAATTCTTTGATCAAAAATATCATCCATACCCGTTCCCATCCAGCCTTTGGATTCGTCAGCCATATTTAAATTTACATTCTTCGTTTCAATACTGTCCTGTGCTGTTTTTATGGCTACTTGTAACCAAATATTTTTGTAGTGATAGGCATTGTGGTGTCGAATAACAAAATAAATTTTATAATTGGCACTCGTATCAGTTATATTAAAATCATAGGTATTGGCTTGCTTTGAAGACCAACTGTGTTCTGGGAAAATGGTGCTTTGCTCAAAAAGAGGAATGGTTTGGCAACTATATAAAATCAATCCAAATATCAAGCATAAGCAAAATTGAGTATTTTTAAAAAACTTCATACTACAGCACGTTTAAAATTTGTTCTTTAGCTTTTTCCAATTCATCTTTCATCAAAATGACTGCTTTTTGGATATCCACATCATTGGCTTTTGATCCGGTGGTATTTATTTCTCTTCCCATTTCTTGTAAAATAAAAGAAAGTTTTTTCCCTTTAGCTGGTTCCGACTCTTTTATCACAGTTTTAAAATAGGCACAATGATTGTTTAGTCTAACTCTTTCTTCAGAAATATCAATTTTTTCGATATAATAAATAAGCTCTTGCTCTAATCGATTGTTGTCATATTTATCCGTGCCTACATATTGCTCCAGTAATTTTACCAAACCGTCCTTAATTTTTGTTCTGCGATTGGGCTCAAATTTTTCAATTTGTGCTTGTTGAATTTCAATGGCGGCCACCCGCTCTAATAAATCTTTTTCAATACTCTTCCCTTCTTCCTGACGATGTTTAATTAAATGTGTAATGGCTTGTTGAATCAAATCGGTTAAAGATTTCCATTCTTCATCTGTCAAAACTTCATTGCTTGAAGAAACCACATCTGGTAATTTTAATAAAGTACTTAATATATTTTCTTTCTCAATACCTAGCTCATTGGCCAATTCAATAATGGGTTGATAATACGACTTTGCCAATTCTTTATTAATACTTACTGGCTTTGCAACCCCATTAGATTTTATTGAAATAGTACACTCTACACTGCCTCTAAATAAAGATTCATTGAGCTTATTTCTAATTTCAACTTCATACGGTTTTAGCAAAGAAGGAATATTTAATCTTAAATCAAATTGTTTACCGTTCAAAGATTTCACTTCAACTAAAAATGTCTTGTCTTTAAATGTAGCTTCTGAACGACCATATCCAGTCATGGAATGTAACATAGTAATACCTGTTTTAATAGTGAATAAAGGTATAAAATAATAGGTAAGCAAAGGCATTTTTTAGAAATCGATGCCCACCCAATTCTTTTTACGAAGCTTGTATTGCTCATAATCAAAACGATACAACTTACCAGGACGATGGGTAACGTCTACTTCGATTTCATTGGTGTCTATCAATATGCCCATACTGGCAAATTTTTTCCTAAAATTTCGGCGATCTAATTTAGTGTCTAATATAGCCTCATACACATTTTGCAATGCTCTTAAAGAGAATTTCTCTGGTAATAAATTCATGGCCAAAGGATGTTCTAGAATGCGCTTCTGCAGCCATTTATAAGCGTAATCAAAGATTTCCATATGGTCAAAGGCCATTTCTCTAATCAAACTAACAGGATGCCAATTCAATTCATTGGTTGAAATGGCTAAAGCGTAGTGCTTGATGTTTAAAAGCGATGCATAGGCCGTTGTTACTACCCTTCCCCCAGGATGTCTATCGGGTTTACTAAAAGTGTGTACTTGCTCTAAATACACTTTTTTCAAGCCAGTTCTTTCATACAATACCCGATTGGCTGCTTTATTTAAATCTTCGTTGGCATTTACGATATCCCCCAATAAAGATAGTTTACCACTGTATAGCTCCAAATCACTCTTAATTAACAACACTTTTAAGGAATTTTCATCAAAACCAAAAATGACACAATCCACGGTCAAAGGCAGTTTTGGATAAGCATTGACCAATTCCATTGCACCCTTATTTTCAACAGACTCATTTGAAAGATTTGAATGGTGTTGATTAGGCATAAAAAATGAGTGATAAAAACCCCTTTGTTTAAAATAAATATTTCTGGACCCAAATTACGAAATAAAAGAATAAAACAATTTGTATTTTAGCAGACGCTAAGCATATGTATAACAAGACACAAATACAAGATTTTCAAAAAAATACAAAGGATTATTTGAAAAATCCACACGACATAGAATTTGAAACGCTTAAAAATATTTTAAAGTTTCATGAATATCAATACTATGTTGCCAACGAACCTGTCATTAGTGATTTTGAATACGATCAATTGTACCAACAATTAATTGCATTAGAATCAAAGGATCAATCACTCATCACTTCCGATTCACCTAGCCAAAGAGTGGGCAATAGTTTGAACAATAATTTTGAAACAGTAGCGCATTTGGTACCTATGTTAAGTTTGGAAAATAGCTACAATGCCGAAGATTTAATTGACTTTGATAGAAAAGCAATGGAAGGCGCTCAATTAAATGATTTAGAATATTGTGTTGAACCAAAATTTGATGGGGCAAGTATTTCTTTATTGTATGAAAATGATAAATTAATTCGTGCTTGTACTAGAGGAGACGGAATTGCAGGTGATGACATTACCAATAATATCAAGCAAATACGATCTATCCCATTGAGCATTCCATTATTAGCACATGGCATACAGCAAATGGAAATTCGAGGCGAAGTAATTATGACAAAAAAATCTTTTGCTGATTTTAATGAAAGATTAAAAGAAAAGCAATTGGCTCCCTTAGCCAATCCGCGCAACGCTGCTGCTGGTAGCCTACGTATGAAAGATCCAAAAGAAGTGGCAGAAAGAAACTTAGATGCATTCATTTATCATATCAGCTATTTTTTAGCGGCCCCAGGAAAAACTGTTACAAAATTATTAACCACCCATAGTGGCTCTTTAGAACTCTTATGGAATATGGGTTTCAGAGCACCTCAAAAAGAAAAGAAAATAATCAAAGGCATTGAAAAAGTAATTTCGTTTTGCAACGAATTTGAATCAGAGCGTGATACACTGCCTTATGAAATTGACGGACTAGTAATTAAGATTAATGATTTTGCTCTGCAAGAAAAATTAGGCATGACTTCACATCATCCAAGATGGGCCATTGCCTATAAGTTTAAAGCAAGGCAAGCTACCACCATTTTAGAAAATGTAGAATTTCAAGTTGGTCGAACTGGTGCAGTAACACCGGTAGCTAAATTAAAAGTAGTAGCTATTGGTGGTGTAATGGTTTCAAGCATCTCGATGCACAATCAAGAATACATTAAAGAAAAAGATTTACGATTAGGAGATACTGTAATTATTGAAAGAGCTGGTGATGTGATTCCGCAAATTGTTCAATCCATTGCATCTTTAAGAAAAGGCAATGAAAAAATAATTCAATTTCCAACCCATTGTCCAGTTTGTAATGCCGAATTAGAAAAAGAAGAAGCCGAAGCTGTTTGGAGATGCAATAGCCCTTTGTGTACAGCTCAAATCATTGAAAAAATAATTCATTTTGTGAGCAAAGACGCTATGGACATCAAAAGCTTTGGAGAAGCCAATATCAGAAAATTTTATGAGCTTGGCTTACTACAAACCATCACAGATTTATATACTTTAGAATTAGAGAAAGTAAATGGATTGGAAGGCTTTGGTAAAAAAAGCATTGAAAATTTAAAAACTGCGATTGAGGTATCTAAAACCCAACCCTTGTATCGTTTGGTCTATGCTTTAGGCATTCGATTTGTAGGAGAAACAACTGCAAAAACCATAGCTGCACAAGTACATCATATTTTAGATTTGCAAAATTACAGCGAAGAACAATTGATGGGATTTGAAGATGTAGGCATTAAAGTAGCCAAAAGCATTTTCCAATTTTTTCATCAAGCAAAAAATATTGAACTCATCCAATCTTTAGAGGCTTTAGGATTGAACATGATTCAAACCAATACCAAAGCTGTTGATGGCAATTTAACTGGACTTAATTTTTTATTTACAGGCACGCTTACTCAATTAAAACGCTCTGAGGCCGAAGCCATGGTAGAATCAAGAGGCGGTCATATACTAGGTGGCGTGAGTAGTAAATTAAATTACTTAGTGGTAGGTGAAGACGCTGGTAGTAAATTAGAGAAAGCTAAAAAAATAGCTTCTATCAAAATTATATCTGAAGCCGATTTTGTGGACTTAATAAATAGTAATTCGAAATCCTAAATAATTCCTTTTGACGCTAAATATTCAGCAATTTGAATGGCATTGGTAGCAGCGCCCTTACGTAGGTTATCACTTACAATCCACATATTCAAAGTTTTTGCTTGTGTTTCATCTCTTCTTAAACGACCTACAAATACATCATCTTTTTCATGCGCCCACAAAGGCATTGGATAAAATTGTTCTCCATCATTTTGTTGCACCACTACCCCAGGAGCTGCAGTAAGTATATCAATTAGTTCTTTTAAATCAAATTCATTTTCAAATTCTACATTCACACTTTCACTATGGCCACCCATTACTGGAATACGGACAGTAGTAGCAGTTACTTTAATGGAATCGTCTTGCATAATTTTGCAAGTTTCTTTGACCATTTTCATCTCTTCTTTGGTATAGCCATTCTCTAAAAAAACATCAATTTGTGGAATGGCATTTAAGTCAATGGTGTATTTATAAGCCATTTCATCTGCGCCTACTTTTACTCCTTTTCTTTCCTCCATTAATTGGTCTACTGCTTTCTTACCTGTACCTGTTACACTTTGGTACGTACTCACCACCACTCTTTTAATTTTATATTTAGCATGAAGCGGTTGTAAGGCAACCACCATTTGAATGGTAGAACAATTAGGATTGGCAATAATTAAATCTTCCTTAGTTAATACAGCAGCATTCACTTCTGGCACCACTAATTTTTTACTAGGATCCATTCTCCAAGCAGATGAATTATCAATGACACGAATACCTGCTGCAGCAAATTTTGGCGCCCACTCTAAAGAAGTACCACCACCTGCCGAAAATAAAGCCACTGCTGGTTTAGCCGCAATACCTTCTTCCATAGTCACTACTTTATAAGCCTTTCCCTTATACATTACTTCCTTACCCTTTGAGCGCGCTGATGCCACTGGAATTAATTCAGTAATGGGAAAATTCCTTTCCGCCAATATTTCTAACATTTTTGTACCTACTAAACCGGTAGCACCTACTACTGCAACTTTCATTTTATTTAATTTATAAATTTAAAAAGCCTCCCAATTTCTTGGAAGGCTTCTGAATATATTTTTAGCATACAAACAATCAGCACCTTCCTATTAAAGGGGTTTCTTAATTTGTTTGGTATGTTTATATTTTCTCATGACGTGAACAAAAATAATTCGATTCCAATGAATCACCAAATTTATACTAGCTCAATATCAAAATTGACCAACTGAACAAACGATTGTATGCGTTCTTTAATGTCCTCCTTGTTGATTTCAGTTAAACGCTGTGTACCAAACTTCTCTACACAAAAACTTGCTAAAGCACTACCTACAATAATCGCCGACTTCATATTATTGAATGAAAAGTCTTTGGTTTTAGCTAAATGAGCCACAAAGCCGCCTGCAAAAGTATCTCCAGCACCGGTTGGATCAAATACTTCTTCTAATGGTAAGGCAGGAGCGAAGAACACTTCTGTTTCGTGGAACAATAAGGCTCCATGTTCTCCCTTCTTAATGATTAAGTATTTAGGACCCATGGCCATAATTTTTTTCGCAGCTTTTACCAAACTATACTCCCCACTTAATTGACGCGCTTCGCTATCGTTCACCATTAATACATCTACCAAACTAATCGTATGTAATAAGTCGTCCATCATAATTTCCATCCAAAAATTCATGGTGTCCATTACAATTAATTTAGGACGCTTTTTCATTTGCTTAATCACACTGCTTTGTACACCAGGAACTAAATTACCCAACATTAAAATTTCACAGTCTTGGTAACTATCAGGCACCACTGGTTCAAAATTTTCTAATACATTTAATTGAGTTTCTAATGTATCGCGGGTATTCATATCTAAATGGTATTTACCACTCCAGAAAAATGTTTTCTCGTCTTTTTTAATTTGAACACCTTCTAGAATTACACCTCTTTTAGTCAAAGCATCTAATTCAGATTGAGGAAAGTCTCCCCCTACTACTGAAATTTGTTTCACAGTGGTAAAGTTGGATGCACACCATGCAATATATGTAGCAGCTCCACCAATTATTTTATCACTTTTCCCGAAAGGGGTTTCGATGGCATCAAAGGCCATGGATCCAACTACAACTAATGACATGTTTATATTTTTAATTTTCAGCTGCGAAACTACGATTTTTACAGTAAAGAAGTTTTTCGAAAAAATAAACTAACACTTATTCGGGCTAAGTACCTGATAATCAAAAACTAACAAAAATGGCATTTTATTTAAAAAAATAAAGAATTTTAAAGAATTAATTCTATAATTTTGTACTAACAAACATTAAAATTTATAGTAATGGCTAGAATTAAAACAGAGAAAAACGGGTCTAGAAAAGATGTCATTGTAAGTAAAGCAGCTACCCTATTTAGAGAAAAGGGGTACAAAGCAGCCAGCATGCGTGACCTAGCTGAAGCAGTGGGTGTAGAAGCAGCAAGCTTGTACAATCATATTAAATCAAAGAGTGAATTGTTGCATGATTTAGTTTTTAATGTTGCCAATAGATTTGTGTTGAAGATGGATGAGATTGAATCAGAACCCATCAGTTCGCTTCAAAAAATGGAAAAATTATTACGCTTTCATATTAATGAGATGATTCATAATTACGAAGAAGTTTATGTGAGTGATAGAGAATGGAAACATTTATCAGATCCTTATTTATCCAATTTTCAAAATCAAAGAAGAGTATACCGCAAAAGGATTGCAGCCATTATTGAAGAAGGTATTCGCAATAAAGAAATTAAGGCCATTGATGCGCCTACGGTGGTTTTAATATTCTTACATGCCGTAAGTGGTATTGAAAGCTGGCATAGATCTACTAAAAAAATAAATGCTGCCGAATTAGAACAAAATATGGTAGCCATTTTAATTGATGGGCTTAAAGCAAATAAATAAATGCTGCTCCATTTCAATTTATTCATTTTAAAAGGGCCATTTGAATACATCGAAGGACAATAAACTACTCCTATTTCAATCACTTGCTCAAGCATAATAAAACTCCCATAGCCGCAAGATTTAGTTAACTTTGCCATTCATAATTACAAAGTGTCAGAAAGAAACAATTTTATTGATTACATCCGCATATTTGCCCATAGTGGACATGGAGGAGCTGGTTGTAAGCATTTTTTACGCAATAAATTAACTGCCAAGGGCGGGCCTGATGGGGGCGATGGTGGTCGTGGTGGACATATTATCTTAAGAGGGAATGCCCAGTTATGGACCCTCTTACACTTACGCTATTATAAAAATGTAATTGCTGAAGATGGCGAGAATGGATCTAAGAATAAGTGCACGGGTAAGGATGGTAAGGATATTATTATTGAAGTGCCACTAGGTACAATTGCTAGAGATGAAGAAACAGGTAAGGTAGAAGGAGAGATTTTAAAAGACGGTCAAGAGATTATACTCATGAAAGGTGGTCGCGGCGGTTTAGGTAATTCAAATTTCGCTACACCCACCCAACAAGTTCCTGAATATGCACAACCTGGAGAAGAGGGCGTGGAAGGTTGGAAGAATATTGAATTAAAAGTATTGGCCGATGTAGGTTTAGTAGGTTTTCCCAATGCAGGTAAGTCTACGCTGCTTTCTGTGATTACTGCTGCTAAACCAAAAATTGCGAATTATGCATTTACTACATTAACGCCTCAATTAGGCATGGTAGAATACCGCAATAATTTATCTTTTTGTATTGCCGATTTACCAGGTATCATTGAAGGGGCTGCAGAAGGAAAAGGCCTAGGGCACCGCTTCTTAAGACATATTGAGCGCAATGCGGTTTTATTATTTTTAATTCCGGCCGACTCAGATGATCATAAAAAAGAATTTGAAATTCTGAAACATGAATTAGAAAAATTCAACCCTGAATTATTACAAAAAGAATTCATCATCGCTATTTCAAAATCGGATTTACTCGATCAAGAATTAACCGATGCCATTGTAAAGGAACTTCCTAAAAAAATTCCACATATTTTCATTTCCTCTGCTACGCAAAAGAACTTAGTGGAATTAAAAGATGTTTTGTGGAAGGCTTTGAATAAGCCTATTTAAAAGTTATTTTACTTAATATTAATGCCTAATAAGAAAGAGATTAAAATTATAAAAAAGAGTCCCGATAAATCGGGACTCTTTTTTATAATTCATTAGAGAATTTTTATTGGAAATTCTTTTTCAGAAAAAATTGCCAATAAAAATTAATTCTGGCTGGCCTTAGTGGCCTTGCTTCTATTGTTTTCATCTAAAATAGACTTACGCATTCTTACCGATTTTGGAGTGACTTCAATACACTCATCAAATTGAATGTACTCCATACACTCTTCTAAAGTAAATAACACTTTAGGGGTAATACGAACGCTATCATCACTACCACTGGCACGGTGGTTGGTTAATTTTTTCATCTCCACAGCGTTGATGTTTAAATCACCTGGCTTGATATGCTCCGCCAATACTTGGCCTGCATAAATTTCTTCCCCTGGTTCAATAAAGAAACGACCTCTGTCTTGTAATTTATCAATAGAGTAAGCAGTGGTTAAACCAGCAGTCTTAGCAATCAATACCCCATTGCTTCTTCCAGGAATAGGCCCTTTCCAAGGCTTGTATTCATTGAAACGGTGTGCCATTACAGCCTCACCAGCAGTTTGTGTTAACATTTGAGAACGAAGACCAATTAATCCTCTAGAAGGAATGTCAAACTCTAAATGTTGCATGGTACCCTTCGATTCCATGATTAACATCTCCCCTTTCTTTTGAGTGACTAAGTCAATGACTTTACCACTGTAATCGGCAGGCACATCTACTACTAATATTTCAAATGGTTCATGCTTACGGCCATCAATTTCTTTTACTAATACTTGAGGATTTCCTACTGTTAATTCATATCCTTCACGACGCATGGTTTCTACCAATACACCTAAGTGTAAAATACCACGACCAAATACCAAGAAGCTATCCGCACTATCTGTTTCTTCCACACGCAATGCTAAGTTCTTTTCTGTTTCTTTCATTAAACGATCACGAATATGTCGAGAAGTAACAAACTTACCTTCCTTACCAAAGAAAGGAGAATTGTTAATACTAAAAGTCATACTCATGGTAGGTTCATCCACACTAATAACAGGCAATGCTTCCGGATTTTCAGGATCAGCAATGGTATCACCAATGCTGAAATCATCTAAACCTACTACAGCACATAAATCACCAGAAACTACTTCTGATACTTTACGCTTACCCATTCCTTCGAACACGTATAATTCTTTTACTTTATTTTTCTTTAAGCTTCCGTCTGCTTTAACCAATACAATGTTTTGTCCTTCTTTGATAGTACCTCTTTCTACTTTACCAATGGCAATACGACCTAAGAAAGAAGAATAGTCTAATGAAGTAATTTGCATTTGGGTAGGTCCTTCTTTCACATCTGGACCTGGAACATATTTTAAGATACCATCCATTAAAGGAAAAATATCTTCACATTGAGTAAGGCTATCGTTAAACCAACCATTCTTACCACTACCATAAAAAGTAGGGAAATTCAATTGATCTTCAGTTGCATCTAAATTGAAAAACAATTCAAATACGGCATCATGCACTTCATCCGGGCGACAGTTTTCTTTATCTACTTTATTGATGATTACAATTGGCTTTAAATTTAATTGTAAAGCTTTTTGTAAAACGAAACGAGTTTGCGGCATGGGGCCTTCAAAAGCATCTACTAGTAAGCAAACGCCATCTGCCATTTTTAATACACGCTCTACTTCACCGCCAAAGTCAGAGTGACCTGGTGTGTCAATGACGTTAATTTTAACGTCCTTATAAGTTACTGAAGCGTTCTTACTTAAGATGGTAATTCCTCTTTCACGTTCAAGCTCGTTGCTATCCATAATCAAGTCCCCAGTTTCCTGGTTGTCTCTGAATACTTTTGTAGCGTGTAAGATTTTGTCTACCAGGGTGGTTTTACCGTGGTCAACGTGAGCGATAATAGCGATGTTTCTTATTTCCATGTACTGTTTTGAGGCTGCAAAGGTACATCGTTTAAGCTCCTAAAAAAAACAAATGGGGAAAAATGGACTAATAAGATTTACACCCGAATATATATATTATATTTATTTAATATATAACCTAGTAGCCAGCAAACTAGCATATAAGAAAAGGCAAAGGCTAAAGAGGCCCAATAGACTGCTAAATGGGCAAAGCTATTTTTATAAATCCACTCAAATAAAGACTCATTTCCTACTTGAATCAAATTAAGGCAAGTAACTAAGAGTTCTGAAAATAGGTAGATAACAAGCGGATTCTTGCCAAATACCTCAAAAAAGCTGGCAAATTGATGTTGATGGTGTAGCTCAATTCTATAAATAATGGTGGCTAGAATAATCATATCCAAACCC
>Ga0194047_10000466_pt1 | contig 27377 bp, 25 predicted proteins | sample JunL225m_MetaG_2_FD_160070 | JGI IMG/M metagenome (GOLD analysis project Ga0194047, IMG submission 160070) | Anoxic zone freshwater microbial communities from boreal shield lake in IISD Experimental Lakes Area, Ontario, Canada - Jun2016-L221-5m | ecosystem: Environmental > Aquatic > Freshwater... | reverse complement strand
TTAGTTGAACAAGGATTTACTAGCAATCATATGGAAATTACTGAATTTGTAAATACTACATTTGCTAATAGAGCATTTGTTGATTGGCTAACTGACCACTCCGACAATAGGAGCGCAAATGAACGTTTTAAGGAACTTTTACCTCCTCAATGGAGCGCTGAAAATACCATTAAAAAAATTGGAGATTCAGACGTTTTCATTATGACACTTGGGGTTGCCCCAGCTTTTTTCGATAAAGATACTGGTGAATTCATACTGCCACGCCCCTCGTCATTAAATTCAAAAATGCTGGCTGAAAAGTACAATTATCGAACCACTACTGTTCAAGAAAATGTGGATAATGTCTTATATTTAATTAATTTTATAAGAAGCCTCTCTTCAAATATCAAAATCATTATCACTGTTTCACCAATTCCGATGATGGCCTCTTTTGAGTTTGAATCCTGCGTTCAAGCTGATTGCTTATCTAAGAGTACTATGCGTTTAGTGGCGCATGAGGTAGTGAATAATTCAAATATATCAAATATATTATATTGGCCCTCATTTGAAATATTTAGATGGGCTGGATCACAAGCTAGTAATTATTTTTCAATTGATGACGGAGCTTCTAATCATGTTTCAGAGGACAAGGTTAGGGGAATTATTGAGGCATTTATTGATATCTTTAAAAATCAAGCTCTTAAATAATATGCTTTATCGGATCCTTAATAATGCAGTTATCACGAAATTAATTTCTAATCATAAACATTAATTTAGGTATGCTGCCGCATTAGTGAAGGTCTTCTTTCCATCAGATTCTGCCAGCAGGGTTTACTCAGTAGAATGTCTATTTTATTCTTAGTTGCAGTCACAATTATCTCAAAGCATCAACTTACTAAACACTTCAAAATCTATTAAAAATCATGCTGCTGATAGCGCTAAATTAGCAGCATTACTTTCGACTTTCTGAACATCTATTTTGTTCTCGCTAAGAGCATTCAAAAACAGTAATTTATGATGAATGGCTGATTTCGGTCAGTAGCAGCTATAAGAATCTTTTTAGCTTGTGAAAGCGTGCTCTACTCTGTATGATATTTCAAATTTTCGATCAAGGTTGAGGAAATTATTATGTCGACAAATACAATTAAACTAGTGTTGGAAAATATAAATGGATTTGCGTTTTCCACCAAAAAAAAATCCTTAACCACTGCGGATGGTACTCCTTTATTGACACCCATTGAAGGATTGATCTATCGACCAGGGCGCACAATTTCGCATGATAAAGGCTATCTTTCTGAAATTTATAGAACAGATTGGGGCGTAACAAATCTTCCGCTGGCTCAGATTAATTCAACTACAACCTTTCCAGGACAAGTTCGAGCATGGGGAATTCATCAATACATCACAGATAGACTTTTCGCATTGACTGGATCTCTTTGCGTGGTAGTGTTTGATGGCCGTAAAGATTCAAAGACATTTGGGTGTTTCAATGAGTTTTTTATTGGCGCGCATTCTCAGGGGCTGGTAATGATACCACCTGGATTATGGCATGGGTGGAAAAATATCGGTCCTGATGAAGCAACTATCATCAGTATGCCAAGCGCTTTATACAATTATGATGAACCAGATCGATGGGAATTACCGTGGGACTCGCTACAGGCGCAGCAAACTATTCCATATCAATGGCCTAATGGAGCAGTTATATAGGGCACTGTACTATTTCATTAATCATGCACATACAGTCTTCCGTTCCAGAAGCAAGCAGGCCATTGGTCACTGTCATACTCTCAACTTATAACTGGAGTGAGGTATTACCCTATTCAATACAATCTGTACTAAATCAAAATTTTGTAGATTTTGAGTTACTAGTGATCGGTGATGGATGCACGGATAACTCAGCGCAAGTCGTACAGAATTTTGTAGATCCGCGCGTACGGTGGATAAACCTTACAAAAAATACCGGCAGTCAATCAGGCCCAAATAATGAGGGATTGAGGCAGGCCCGTGGGAGCCTAATTGCATATCTTGGTCATGATGATTTATGGTCGATAGATCATCTTCAAACTCTAACTTCATTTTGTAGTAATAGAAACCAGATATTTGCAACAGCTGCAACTATCTGGCTTGACGATGTTTGTAATGTGCAATTCATCAGTGCTCTCAATGAACTGATTACTGCTCCGATGGATGCAAACAACTGGCATACCCCAAGTGCTATTATCCACAGCCGTTCATTAATAGAAAAAGTTGGTTTTTGGAAGGAATATAGCCCTAACCAGAACTTTCATCCAGATAACGAATTTTTTGCTCGATTAGACAAGATTGAGCCAAAAAAAATGGTTGGCTCTGTAAGTGTTGCCAAAGTCCCTGCAGGATGGCGAAAGAATATTTACCAAACTCGGGATGTCAGCCCTCAAAGGTCTGTATTTGACCAAATGAGCGCCCATCCCTACATCCTTAGAGATACAGCAATTGATTTTTATGCGAAGAATTTTAATGGAAACGAAGTTCTAACTCCTTATTATAAAAACTATGAGGAGTACCGTCATTTTAAAGGGCTTACATAAGATATCAACCGACTTAAGTTGGACTTAATTTACTCAATATCATTTATTCCTCCAACTGCAGACATATCAGTTGCTTGTAATCTTATTTGCGGAAATAAAAATGAGTAATGAACTCATATCGGTTTTAGACATTAAAAGTCTAGTTTAATAGTTCAATTTTAGATTAAGAAAATTAATAAAAATTTATATCTCATCTGGCCGATTTTTATTATTTTGATATTTCGTACTAGGGCGATAGAAATCCTTTGGGATTAACTAATGATAAGTATATTGCTAAACAATTAGTGATCATTGGACTGACTGACCGATTCTTACTAAGAAACTCATGGATCTAGAAATGAAAAAGCACTGTAGATCTAGACCTAGCAATGTTTAGTAGTTCGGGTGATATTTGAATTTGCCAACAACGGATTAAAAGAGGTACATTAACGCAGGCAGATTCAATTTATCAAAGAATTTCACGCGATTGGGTATGTATTACCGCTTTTGACCATTAAGAGATTTTCTCGAGCTGCTGCACCACGCCCTTCCCCTGATTTTTAGCTAATAAAATTATTTAACACCTAGACTTATGATCAATTTGAAACTCTAATTCAATTCATTTTTTTCAGTATTTATTCAGACTAAAAATAATTTGCAATGCCCATGAGAAACTTTATCTTCAGCCCATCTAGAGTTCAAGTAGAAAGGGGGGTACAGAAATGATAAAAGCCTAACTAAATTGCCCATCTTAATTACACATCAATCATCTGAAAATCAACCCAGAGAATTTGGAGTACTAGCAATGCGTATGGGCTATAACATTGCATTAAAATTCATTGATGAAGGTATATCGAGCTCCAAATTTCGTAAAGATAGATCCGTATGTGATGAAATGATGAAATTGAAATTCAATTAAACGGTAGTTTACATGGGTAAGTATAATTTTGCCTCTGATGTCATATGCAAATCATCAATTGAATGCTCACTTAAAAATTTTTTATAAGCATCTCCAAAAGAGGCCTCTCCTCGACGATATCTCGCATTAGTAGTGGATTCTAGGTTTTTGACTGCGATCCTATTGGCCTGAATTATATGGTCTTTGAAATGATAATTTGATTTGAGAATAACAATAAATTGGGAGGTCCACCAAGATACTACGTCAAATTCTGTGGAGTAGGGCAAGATTAAGTTGGAGAAAAATACATCTTTTCTGTAGGCGTTGAAGGCTGCATCAAACCAGTCAACTGGTTGTGCCTCATAACTTTCATTCTCAAGTGCTTTTCTCTGAATGTGTAATGGGATACCTGCTATCTGCGTTGATGTTCGGTTGTAATGCCACTGGCGGGGGGTTGTAATCGGAGCTGCATAGACATCTAGAAAATCTTCAAACTGCTTAAAACCAATCTCGTTTATGAGGGACTGGGTGCATCCTGCTTCTAAGTTAAATATACTTGGTTCAAATTCAAGATCTTCATCAAGAAAGACATAATAGTCGTAATCTGTTTTTTGAACGTAGTTAAATAATGCGTTACGACCTTCTGTCCACGTGCTATTAGGTAGGAAGATATCTGTCTGAGCGGTTTTCTGTAGATAACTTAAGAGAACTATTTTCTTTCGAATGGAAAGGTAAGCCAAGGGTATTTCTGCTTTAGCTTGCACCAAATAAAGAATTTTTTTCATATACGAGATTTTTAGTCAACCTGAGTAGATTATTCTAAGGCTTGAGAGGCTAATGTATGATGAATTTTTTGGGAAAACCTGTATCGCGATATCTATGCCAAGTCAAAAAACCAGCTTAGTAATCACTTCAATTGCTGGAGATGATCACCCAGTTTTAAATATGTATGCAAAACAAGCGCGTGTACATGGTGTCCAGTTTATTGTAATTGGGGATACAAAAAGTCCATCAAAATTCTCAATTTTTAATTGTGATTACTATTCAATTAACCGTCAATTAGATCTCGGATTTGAATTGCTCAACTATCTACCCTTACAGCACTATTCTCGAAAAAATATTGGTTATCTTATGGCAATAAAAAATGGCGCTGATATTATTATCGAGACTGATGATGACAATATTCCCCTGCATGATTTTTGGAAGCCAAGAACAATTAATTTAAGGGTTAGGTCAATTAAAAATGGGGGATGGGTAAATATTTATAAATATTTTACAGGTCTACATATATGGCCAAGAGGCTTTAATCTAGAAAATATACTTGATCCCTTACCAAAACTAGGAGATTTAATGGAGATAGAATGTCCAGTTCAGCAGGGATTGGCCAATGAAAATCCTGATGTAGATGCCATATATCGATTAACTTTGCCACTGCCAATTGTATTTAACAGTACAGATAATATCTCATTGGGCATTAATACAATTTGCCCTTTTAACAGCCAAAATACAACTTGGTTTAAAGAAGCTTTCCCATTACTTTATCTTCCATCAAATTGTAGTTTTCGAATGACAGATATATGGCGCTCTTTTGTCGCTCAGCGCATTGCATGGGCGTGCGGATGGTCAATTGTTTTTCATTCCAGTACTGTTCGCCAAGAACGAAATGATCATAGCCTGATTAAAGATTTTGAGGATGAGGTAGTTGGATATTTAAATAATTCTCTAATAGTTTCTACCTTATCTAAGTTGCCGCTAAAAGAAGGAAAAGAGCATATTTTTGAAAACTTAGAACTGTGCTATGGAGCGATTATAAAATTAGGAGTGATTGACCAAAAGGAGCTGCCATTAGTAAGGGCATGGATAAATGACCTTCAATCCACCATGTAATTTTTATTATTTTCAAATTGTCAAAATCCCTAATTCAACTAAAGTAAATTGATCATGAGCAGCTATAAAAAATTAACACTTACCCATGTTAGAAAAAGTCTATGAATTATTATTGTATCGGGCATAAACCGCCAACTTTCTTACCCACGGTGCCTTATACGATTGTTTCACCAACTATGTACCCAGAACTTAATCAACTAGTAGTGCCCGACGATTTATATGGGGAAAATTTTCATGGGAAAATTCTTTCTGAATATGCCCAACTTTTTGGTTTGGCTGAGTATTTAAAAGATGCTCCGAGAGACGAAAAGATTTATATTTTTCAATACCGTAAATTCATTTCCTTAAAACAACCTTCAACTTTGAGTACTAACCTGATGCATGCTTATGCTTGTAATTCATCTCAAAGCACCTTACTCTTTCCATTACAGAATGAACTCTCTGCACTAGGAGATGATTTACTGATGGGAAAATGTTTGATAAATTTCGGCCCGATTGCAAAAGACTATATAAATAATCATGATGGCACTGATTTTTCAGCTTTTATGATTTCCCTTTATAAAGTTGGAGGATTTAATGAGCAACGCATTAAAAATTTTATTAATTACCCCATCCTTTTACCAGTTCCTTCTTTAGGAGTTTTTAGGGTTGATATTTTTTTGAAGCACATGGAGGCATTAAAATTGGTGTGGACTCATTTTGCAGATCATTTTTTTGTGGCCCGTGATGGGTACCAGAGTCGAGTAGGCGGATTCCTTTTGGAGCGATTGCATAGTTTCCTTATATGTGAAGAAGTTTCCAATAAAATTTATAATGTGGTCCATGGGAATCAAGTCGTAGTATCTGATTCCTTGGAAATTAAGAACAATTCCGAATTGTGACTACTACTTAAAGCCCTTACTAATTAGGTTTCTATGTTAGGTGGCAAATGAAATCAGCAACTACTTGCTAGATGGGTTAGGAGTTAGCGGCATCCTAATCCGAAATTCCTTAATAAATCTAACGGAGGCCATCAATACATATTAAACACTCTTACTTTGGTAGAGAAATTAGTAATGCATTTTTCATAGGATTTAAAATCGGATTCATATTTTTCAGTATTGATGATCCGGATTTATTTCTAAGAGCAAAAATAGGGGTTTCAAGATCATATAAATTTTGATTAAATAGGAGTGGTTGATAATTATCATTTTTAATAGTGAATCCAAAATTACTAGCATGCATTAAGTAGCTAAAGATTGCTTGATCATGGCGATGCTCTCTAAATACGCTTGACTCAATAACGCCGAAATTGTCATCATTTACTAAGCCATAGTCCTCTGCCAAACAAAGGCTTAGCCAGTTTTCTATAAAAGCTCTCACGTTGGTATTATTTTTCATAAAAATAATACCTGATTCAATCATCGGCTCATTCCCATTGAGAACTAATAGCTTTGATTTAAGGTAGTTAATAGTATATTTTTTTGTCCACTCTTCAGTATTATTTTTATAGCTTTCATGATACAGACCTTCATATTTATGAAAAGCTAAAAGATCAAAATGTTGAGTCAATTCCAAGTAAATATTCAAGACCTTAAATCCATACTTATTGAGTTCGCAACCTGCATCTAAGTAGATCAAAATTTGATTTTCTGGTAACCGTTTTAGACTCTCCAGAATAACTTTTGGTTTCCAGATCCAATATCCATAGCCTTTTGCATTATTGTTTATAAAACTACTATGCTTAGAGCACCATTCAGGATCAAGATTAGCAAGAGATTGCATATCGTACTTTTTCACAGAGCTAAACCACTCTAATTCAGTCGCTTGTACGCATAACCTTTCGGCAGCATCCTTAATGCCAGGATTTTGATCGCCGAACGTTATCAATTGGATATTCATATCGTCCTAAATTTATCATAACCATCAATAATACTAATATAAGATAAGATAAGAACATAAAACATAAGAAATACAAGGACCTGTTCTGGGATTTTTAGATCAAAAGTGTTTAGAGATCACGACTCTTTCAACCAAACTTGCTTCTTTAACTAAATTAACAGTATTACAAAGCAATCCAACTTAGATTTTCTTTGGCTTATTCACATGTGATATCTGAGAAAATCGATATGTATCTTGGCATGCTTCACTTAGATTCCGTTTAGTGGCCCATTTCAACTCATTTAAAGCCTTACTTGGATCTGAATAAAGAGAGGGCAAGTCTCCGTCTCGGCGCAAAGCAAATTTATATGGAATTGTTAGCGTGTTAATTTTTTCAAACTCTTTTATAAGCTCAAGAACCGTAGTTCCTTTACCGCTACCTAAATTATGAATGTGCGCACCAGCGCTACCCTCAAGAAAATTAAGAGCAGCTAGATGTCCCTCTGCTATATCCATTACATGGATATAGTCTCGTTCCCCAGTGCCGTCACGAGTTTCATAATCACATCCATAAATATTTAAGTATGGCAAAGCTCCGTCCACTACTTGGGAGATATAAGGCATTAAGTTATTTGGGATTTGATTTGGATACTCTCCAATAAGACCTGATTCATGAGCTCCGATAGGATTAAAGTATCGAAGGATGGAGACTCTAACATCGGGATCAGATTTAGCCCAATCTTTTAGAATTATTTCAGCCTCAAGTTTTGAATTCCCATAAGGATTTATTGGCTTGGTTGGATGCCCTTCATCGTAAGGGGAATAGACTGGTATTCCATATACAGTAGCACTAGAACTAAATACACAGGTCTTAACTTGGTTGACTATCATTGCCTCAATTAAAGAAATGGTACCCTGTACATTATTAGAATAATAGAGAATCGGATTAGAGATAGACTCTGAAACTGACTTGAGACCAGCAAAATGAATCACCCCTTTAGTCTGATTATTTTTGATTGTTTTACTAAGAAGTTGGGTATCCCTAACGTCGCCTTTGATGAAGTTAACTCTAAACCCAAGAATTTTTTCTAATTGATTAATGACAGAGATCTTACTATTTGATAAATTATCAAATATCCCAATATCATGGCCAGCTTGAGCAAGAGTAACAGCTGTATGGCTACCGATGTATCCTGCTCCACCCGTAATTAAGATATTCATTTATTCCTTTTACTCAGTCAATGTAGTTTTAAAGATGCTTATTGAGTCTACTTTAACTAGCAATACTCATCAATCTTTTATAAAATCTTCTCAAGAAAGACGTCGACTTAGTGGAAATTTTCACTACATCAGTGTTTTTACATTATTAATTTATTGCAAAAAATAAATTGACTTCATTTATAAGGGATTTCATGGAATTAAACGATACTTATTTTATTGGTAATCTAATAAACGAAATTAACACCCATGTTATGGGTAAAAAAACCGATTCTTATGACATATTGACTATGGCTAATATTCTAGCCACTTTCGAGTCGGCTAAGTACTTCAGCGAAAAATTGAGTAAGGCGAGTAATTTTCAAAATGACTTAGCTTTGTTAACTCACGCTATTAGCATAAGAAAGCTCGATGGACAACTCTTAGAGTTTGGCGTTGCTTCAGGTAGAACAATTAATCACATATCTTCTTTAACAGAGAAAACTGTATACGGCTTTGATGCATTCACTGGATTACCGGAGACTTGGAGGACAGGATTTTCAGAGGGGCTATTTAGTCGCCAGTCTCTGCCTGTAGTGAATAAAAATGTTGAGCTACTTATTGGATTTTTCGAAAATACACTAGATAATTTTGTAAAGAATAATAACGAATATATTTCGCTACTTCATATAGATTGTGACTTATACGGCAGTACAAAAACTATATTTGACAAGTTAGGTCATTTGATTAAATCAGACACAGTAATTGTGTTTGATGAATACTTTAATTACCCTGGCTGGCAGCACCATGAATTTAAAGCATTTCAAGAGTACGTAGACCGTAAAAAAATTAAATATAGATATGATTCATTTGTATCTACTCATCAACAAGTTTGTGTAGTCATTGAGTAAGGATTGAGTAGTATTTGTGGAGATTTACAATAAAAACACTTTTAAGTGCGTTCCTTACAACTAAACTAATATAAATTAGGTAATCTAGTACCATGAATATACTTATTATCGGCGCTGGATTTTCCGGGGCAGTCATTGCAAGAGAGCTTGCTGAGCAAGGAAATCTAATTACATTAATAGATAAAAGAAATCATACGGCTGGAAATGCCTACGACTATATCAATGAATATGGGATAAGAATTCATAAGTATGGCCCGCATTTATTTCATACCTCAAATCAATATGTAGTCAATTGGCTATCTAAATTTACTGAATGGACTCCATATAAGCACAAGGTAAAAGCAATGCTAGAAAATGGAACTCTTGTCACTTTGCCAGTCAACAAGGAAACTGCTGAGATTGTAGGAATCGAAAATATCATCGATATTTTTTTTAAGCCGTATACCAAAAAGATGTGGGGTTTAGAGTTATCTGAAATTGACTCTGATATTGTAAATCGCGTAAAAATACGGACCGATTTAAATGAATTATATTTCCCAGATGATACTTTTCAGGCTTTACCAAAGGAAGGTTATACAGCATTAATCAACAATATATTAGATCATAAATTAATAAAAACGTTATTAAGTAGCCCATTCGAACAGGGGATGGAGAAAAAATTCGACCACGTATTTAATTCTATGCCAATAGATGAATATTTTGAATATAAGTTTGGCGAACTACCTTACAGATCTATTAAATTTCATACACAAACTTTACCAGTTCCAATTCTATTTCCGGTTTCAGTAGTCAATTTTACTCATGCAGAAAAATATTCAAGAGTGACAGAATGGAAAAATTTGCCAAACATAAATGCATCAAAATCGCACACCACAATTACAATTGAGGAACCTTGTGATTTTAAGGATAACCAATACGAGCGATACTACCCAGTCAAAGATAAACTAGGCTTAAATAGAGAAATTTATAAGAAGTATTTTTCTCTTGTTAATAAAAATATGACTTTTATTGGTAGATGTGGACTGTATTCATATTTAGACATGCATCAAGCTGTAAGCTCGGCTCTAAATATTGCCAAGGAATTTATTAATAAAAATCACTTTATATCTAAATAAGCGGGTAGAAGACAATAATTAGATGAAAAATATTTATATCATTACATCAGATCACGAATTTAAGGCAATTGAGGGCCCAGCTTTACAAGTAGCAGAGGGGCTTAGAGCAAATGGCGCAAGAGTTACGATTGCGAACTTCTTTACTGAAGATGGCAAGCAATTAATACAGGGTATGCTCTTGGAAAAAGTTGATCTTATTATTGGCATGAATCCTGCAAGCCTTAATTTGATGCTTAATGACAAGTATATTCATCAAATTCTAAAGTCAAAATTTGCTATTTTATTTTTAGATGATCCTATATATACGAAAGAAATATGGGCCGAACTTTTTCTTCACGATTTCCCGGACGATGCACTCTTACTCTTTGTAGATGCTAAACAATGTCGAAGGTTTAGACAGGTTTCTCAATTATTTTTTAATGATAGATTTATAACGCAATTCTTCCCATGGGCGGGACGAGTATCCACTACAAAAAAGCCTATAGATACTGAGAAATATTATGATTTAGTAATGTTTTCTACGCTAGATAAACAAATTTATAATAATTTCAAAGATAAAAATGCTCTAAGTGAGAATTTTTCCGAAGAAGCTTGCAAACTTGGAAATATAAACCATGATAAATTTAACCCGCTAATCATAGAGCTTGCTGTAACTGGATTTAATGTAGATATTATATCAATCATTGAATCAGAGTCTGGAGTTGAGTTTTCAATTATGAATGAAAATCAAATTACGCTATTTGCAGAAATAGATTCTTATTTAAAGCGTTACCGTAGAATAAATGTTGCTAAATCAGTTTTAAAATATTCGGCAGAAGCAAATCTAAAGGTTGGCTTATATGGTACTGGATGGAATCTTTTAGAGGATATACCGGGTAATATTCAAGTTCACACACCTAGACAATATATTGATCAGTACGAAATTTTTATGTCGTCTAAAGCACTCATTAATACAGATCCAAATTGGACTGAAGGAGTTCACGATAGAGTTTTCAACGCATTTGGCTCTAACTGTGTAGCGATTACAAATAAAAATCTTTATACAGCACTTAATTTCCAGGATGGTGTAGATTGTTCTATCTACAGTCATATCAATCAAATTCCAGACAAAATTAACTCCGCCTTAACTAATTATGTTGATATTGCGAAAAATGCGCACAGAAAATTATTCTTCAATCATACGTGGAAACATAGATGCTCTTTTTTTCTGGATTATCTTCATTATGTAACTTAATCGGTAACCATATCGGCAATATGAGTTCGCCATGCGAATTACTTGGGCCCTAAGCGGCTCTTCATCACTTCTTGGCAGTGGCAGTTAGGAATAAGCTATTCTAGATACCCCCGCTAATACACAAGCAAAGCGCTCTGATATTGAGCATTTCTATAGCAACACCTGCGCTGCTGTTTTGCGTTTAGCAGGGCTTGAAGCTTCCCTTAATAACTTTTTTGAGCATAACTTCTCGCAATGAGAGATTAGCAACAAACGTCTTTAAGTAGGTTTTCCAATTTGAAATCTTTGTAGTTACGACTCTTTTTGACCTTGGTATTGTTGAAGATCTTGAGCTAAAGGTATTAGCTTTGCTCTACTTTGCCCACTTCTTTGCAAGCTTTTACTAAGGTTCTGCCATTGGTGATTAGAACATTGATAAATTTAGTAATTAATTGATATAAAAAAAAGATTTTACTTGGTGCTCAAATTCTGATTTTTCTAAAGCAACCTTTTGCTTAAAATATGTTTGCCTAGAAAGATATGCACTCGGATTTTTAAGTGCAGAATAAATTTTTTCTAGCAACAATCCAGATTGAATATCATCTAAACTAAACTTAAAGTAGTCATCAAGAGGGTAATCTGAATAATTCGAGGCAGCACCTTGTTTATTAACAAAAACAATTGCATCTGATGCAATCGATTCTCTAGGTACTCTATCTTTTCCTGGGTGGTGTCCAAAATCGATATAAATAATTGATTCTTTTAGCGTAAGCGCCACTTCATCAGCGCTCATGTCCTGTATTAATTTGAAATTTATGTCTTTAGCATTTGATAAAAAAATATCAGCTAATTCCTTACCCTTTTTTGGAAAAATAGAAATAAATTTTTTGCTATCTGCTGTGGTGGGGCGTTGCTCTGTAAAAGTCGGATTAATATAATCAAATAGAGGAATCACAATTTGTGCATTGTTCTCAATTAAAAATAACTTCGCATATTCAGATTGATAAAAATTAATAAGCCCCTCTTTGCCAAATAATTTTTTTTTGTAAGAATCGTACTTTAAATTAGAATTAAAAATAAATGCATTATCGATAGATAACCACCAAATTGCAACTTTGGAAAAGTTATTACCCATTACAAATGGGATCACTATTTCAGGAAAAATAAGCAGAGTTTGATTTGTGATATCTAATTTATCGAAAATTACAGGATGATATTTTTCATAAGCAACTAATGAGGTAATAGGGGGATTACTGCAGGTGAGAATATTATCTACTATATTACAATTGGCTCCGCCATCAAAGTATGCGATCTTCGCATTTCCACCTAAATTATTAATTGTAAATGCCAGTTGATGAAGCGCTTCAGTCCCACCGGTGATTATTGATGAAGAAAAAATTATAACATTTTCGTATCTAGGTTTCATAAGTAAGAAGAGCAAATGAAAATTAAGTGTTTGATTGGGCTGAAAACTACAATTTGTATTGCTACACTAAGTGGCTAAAATTTTAGTCTTAATCTTTTGGTCCAGAATATAGACCAATTAATGGATCTGCAGATTTTACCATTGACCTGAGAGCGATTTAAATACAAAACCGATCTCTCAAGTCGGCCACTGGGATAGTGATAGCATTATTGAAATCATTTATTCACAAGTAGTATTTACTTTAGTATAACGTAAGAGTGGTTAGAGCGTACTAACAAAGTTGTTAGTAAATCTGTAGATTTTAGTAAGCGCTGTAATTACTACTACACTTTGACCGTTAAACTCCCTTGTCATGACCACTATTTATAACGAGGGTCTTGTCCACCAAAGCAGAATTTGTCTTCTCTTGGGATTTTTAGATCAAAATCTTTTAGAGATAATGACTCCTTCAACCTAAAGAGCGGGTATGAAGAGAGCGGCGTTTACAGGCGAATAGATTGTATTGGTATTGCAAGAGGTAGATCGTATGCCAATAGCAGAAGTAGCCCAGATAAATTTCTTGCCCACTCACATAAGTGGCTACCAACGATTATTGCAGAATAGATAATTTCAGAATTACAATTTTATATATTGAAATATTGTGAATTTAGTATGCTTTCAGGTAATATGATAATAAAAGGAAATTCAAAATAATGCAGACTAAATATCCCCCAAATCCTTTTGATCATGGTTACTTTGAAACTAGAGAATTGATTCAGATGGGGTTTAGAGCTATTGGTGAGAATGTAAGAGTGGCTAAAAATGCCACCATTATTGGATTAAATAATATTTCTCTTGGAAGTAATGTCCGTATTGATTCAAATGTAATTATTGCTGCATATTCTGGCTCCTTAGCGCTTGGTAATTACACCTTCATTGGTGGTGGATGTTATTTAGGCTGTGCTGGAGGAGTAATCCTCTCAGATTTTTCAACAATAGCTCAAGGGGTGAGTATTTTTTCTGGGTCAGATGATTACACTGGAAAACATCTAACAAATTCGACTGTACCGCAGAAATATCTTGGAGTAAAAATTGCACCTGTGATCTTAGGAAGACATGTCATAGTAGGGTCGGGTACAGTTATATTGCCTGGCGTCACAATTGGTAATGGTTCTTCGGTTGGAGCCATGTCATTGGTTACAAAATCAATTGGCGAATGGGGTATTTATTGCGGCTCTCCCGCCAAAAAATTAAAGGCAAGGCATAAAAAAATACTTAAGCTTGAAAATGAGCTTGTTAATAAAATATCCGAAGATGAATAATAAGTATTTTTTGAAAAGTTTGAGCTTCTTTTCAGGCTCTTATGGAATTGCACTAATTTTTTCTTAGCTTTCCACGGAAAAAATCTTGCAATACTTGAAAAAGCCCACAATATTCTTTGTAATTGGGAATATACAGACCATGTGCTTGCTGAGCTTGATGATCAATCAGACGGACCTGTTTCTAATCAATTTAGAATGTTAGGTAAACTTTGGTAGATTCATTTGTAAGGTGTTGAATAAATTGATGCTTCATGGGGCAACGGTAAGTACTACAAGAAGCATAAACCTAGGCCGGTCAACTCTCATGACTGACACATAAACTACTGTACTTCTTGTGTCAGCATTTGATTTTTTCCCAAGCAAGCAAGAATCACAAAATCCGCCTTTCAGGTGGTGTTGATTTATTATGCGCGAGCATTACATTATAGTTTTGGACCCCATTCGTTTTTTAACTATGGGCCACATTAGAGTGGGGGGAGCCAATTTATAAGATTATTTAAGAGTTGGGTGAATGATTAAGAGGGCCGCAGGATGACGGATATGAGTTGCCGCATCTGCGGGCACAGCAATATGGCGACTACACAACGCTATATTGACTTGCGTCCAGCAGTTACTAAAGCTGCGGTTGAGCTGGTTTAGCTGCTATTTCTAATAATAGTTCCTCTTCAAGCTTCAGCATATCTTTTCTACGCGCTTTTAATCTTTTTGAGGGGCTTCCAAAATAAACTCCCCATTCGTCAAGCGACTTTGTAACTAAAGATAGTGCGCCAACTGATGAGCCTTCGCCAATAGTTACGCCTGCTAATATAACGCTACCTGAGCCAACTATTACGTGCTTGCCTAATATTACAGGCGCGAGCTTTATGTTTAGATACTTGTGCGGGACGGTGGGATTGGTTAAAGATTTGCCTGTGTAGTCATCTGTTCTAGAGTAAATGCTAATGCCTTGTGACAAGCCTGAAAAGTCTCCCAAAGTAATACCTCCACCGCAGCCTAAATAACAACCGTCTCCAATATGTATGTAGTTTCCAAGCGTAAGTGAGCCTGAATAAGCGGCAATGACAACATTTCCATCAATACGTATATTGCTACTAAGCGAAATGTTGTTTAGTCCAATAATCGTAGTATTTTTTGCTATCTTTACATTATCACCAACACTCTTAAAACCAAACTTGCATAGCTCGTCTGATTCAAAGTAACCTTGATTAAAAGGATTTGGTAGTGTGTCTGACATTGCTGTAAGCCTTAGTGTTTGGCTCTTCATTTTACTCGTATGCTGTTGAGACGAGAAGCTCTTTTTGTTTCGTAACGCAACGTGTAACCATTAGCGTGTAAAATCAAACTAAGACAACTGCTCACGTAGGAATGAGTCCTTAAACACGGAATAGATAAGTTGCGCAAAAGTTACACAGCAGGCTTTGGGTGCGCTTTAAACCTCATACATGCTGGGTTTTAACCTACGTAACTATTGAGTGGGCATAATGCCTCCGAGCGATGGAAGCTGAAGGTCCTAGATGGGCGATTTGAGGCGCGTTATATGGAATGCTCATATTGTCTTGTCTACAAATTCCCGATCCAGCATGGCTTAATGTAGCTTATGCAGATGAAGTAAGGTTGGGCTCCGCCTCAGATTCTGGGCGATTTCGACGCAACTATTCAGCCTTTTTATATCTTTTAGCACTAGAATCCGCCGGACTTTTTGGTGAGAATCCCAGCTTTCTTGATTTTGGCGGCGGATCAGGGTTGCTAACACAAATGTTGCTCAACACTGGGAAGGAAGCTTGGCAAACTGACCTCCACATAGAGGTTCCAACATTTGCTCCTGAGCGGCGAGTAGATTTAACCAACCTCAAGCCGCACATTTTCGATGTTGTAACTTCACTTGAGGTATTTGAACATCTTATAGATCCCATGGGCACTGCGCAAATGCTTAATAGACTGCTTAAACCTTCGGGCGCGCTTGTGATTTCAACCCAAATCTATAATCCTGCTAAGCACACATCTTCTTGGTCCTACTTGGCTCCATCAGGGGGTCAGCATATTACGTTTTTGACTAAAAAAGCTCTTTATATTCTCCTTCACCATCTCGGCTTTGCAAGTTTGGGCTTCTTTCCAGATGAGTCAGGATTTATGCTGGTTTTTTCTCATTTTTCCGAGCAAAAACTCCTTACAATACTTGAAAAAGCCCATAGTATTCTTTGTAATTCGGAATATGTTGGCCGTGCGCTTGCTACGCTTGATTTTCGATCGGACGGAACTATTTCTAATCAATTTGGAATCTTGGATGATATTTAGTAGATTTATATGAGATTAATCTTTTGAGTTAAGCTGCAAAGAACTTGGCATAGGATGGGAATAAAATTTTCTGACAAATGCTTAAAAAATTTACTTTATGAAGGCGCCTAAATTGACAAGTGATACAAAATTTATTCCTGTATATCAGCCTTCTTTATTTGGCAATGAAAAAAACTATGTTTTAGATTGTCTTGAAAGTGGATGGATTTCGTCTAAAGGCAATTATGTTAATAAGTTTGAAAAGAGCTTTGCCAGTGCCGTAGGAGTCAAGTATGCTACTTCCGTATGCAACGGAACGGCTGCATTGCATTTAGCGCTATTAGCTCTTGGTATTGGTGAAGGAGATGAAGTAATTGTTCCAACTTTTACTTACATTGCATCAGTTAATTGCATAAAGTATGTCGGAGCTACACCAGTTTTTATTGATTCTTCTAGGTTAACTTGGCAATTAGATCCAGAGTTGCTAGCAAATATAATTACACCTAAAACAAAAGCAATTATTTGCGTACATCTATATGGTGGGATGTGCGACATGGATTCGATAATGGAGTTTGCAGAGAAACATAATCTCTATGTGATCGAAGACTGCGCAGAAGCATTTGGGAGTCAATTTAAAGGAAAGAATGCTGGAGTATTTGGATCTCTTGCTTGTTTTAGCTTTTACGGTAATAAAACTATTACTACAGGAGAGGGTGGTATGGTGGTTACCAATGACCCTGTATTAATTAATAAGGTTACACATTTAAAAGGGCAAGGTTTAGCTGAAAATAGACAATATTGGCATGACATTGTCGGTTACAACTATAGAATGACCAATATTTGTTCTGCAATAGGGCTTGCACAATTAGAGGGCTTAGATGTTACTCTTTTCAAGAAAAATAAGATTGCAGAGTACTACAGAAAAAATTTAATCTCTTTGCCAATTGAATTCCAAGAGACTGGAGTTAATGTAACTAGTAGCTCATGGATGTTTTCAATTTTGGTTCAGAATTTTGAGGTGAGAGAAGCCATTCGGGAATATTTAAATACTAAGCTAATTGAAACCCGACCAGTTTTTTACCCAGTTCATACAATGCCAGTCTATTGCGATCAATTTTACGATTTTCCAGTTGCAGAAAATATAGGGGTACGAGGCTTAAATTTACCAAGTTGGCCAGATTTAACAATTGAGAATCTTGAATATATAAATTCATGTATACATCAGTTTTTTGAGTGATATAAGACAGAAATTCTATGAACAAAGATCGTAAAAAAATTGTTAATATCATATCCATTATTAGATGTAATTCTATTTATGCACAGTCTTTCATAAATCAAATATCATCGCTGGCAGAAAAAAACTGCGAGATTGGAAAAATTATCTTGATTTGTGATGACCTCATTAGTTCAAGCGCAATACTAAGCTGGGCTGGTCTGGATGAACGTGTTGTCCTTGTTCAGGAGCATGCGAATGATCACATTTCTGATTCAATAGAAGATAAAACATTGCAATGGGCGGATTTGGCTAATCAAGGGGTGGAAGGCTCTATGCTTTTTAAGTCTGATTTCACCTTATTTATAGAGGCAGATTTATGCTTCCCGTTTGACTTAGTTGACGAATTAGTTATGGCAAACTTAGATATTGCTGCTCCAGTAGTATTTTTAGGAGCAGGGTTTTATGATTCTTGGGGATTTAGAGGTTTGGATGGTGAGAAGATCCAAAGAGTCGAGAATCTGAGTGTATTTTCTCCACCGATTGAACTCTCTTCAGTTGGCAGTTGCGTATTATTTAGAACTGAAATTTTTTCTCGCGGAGTTCGGTTTCGTGGCCCATATCAAACAGGGCTGTTGGTAGGTGTTTGCAATGATGCCAGAGCACTCGGATATCAAGTTTGGGCTTTATCTTCGCTAGCGATAATTCATCCAACTTCCTCATGGAGAGGGCAAATGTGGATGATTAAAAAAATATCCGTTGACATTAAAGGGGCGGCATATATATTAAATACTGATTACAAAATTGCTGGAGCATATGCTGAGTTTATGACTGAGCCAATGCTTGAGCTATTTAAAAATTGTCCTGAGATCCCATTTGAGGAAGGTGAGTATAGATTCATTTTTTACAAAAATCCAAAAGATAGAACAATTGAAGTCGAAGTATCTAATTTATTGTATTCGAACTCCCGCTTTAAATTTTCCATCTAATTTTTTAGCCAATTCCTTATATTTTTTTGAAATAATGCACAACTGCTTTAGCATGAAACTCCTCTCTCAATTAACTAGTAGGCATTAAAATTAGAGTAATGTCGTTTAAGACCATTTAAGAAATAGTAAACTGAACTGATTTTTAGCACTGCCCCAAAGAATTTTTTTGGTAATACATGTGACTATTTATGGGTTTCAACATGGCTAATATAAGAAAATAAAACTTAAGTAACGCAACGCTAAAAATATTATTAGTTGTGAACAAAAAGTACTCGCATAATTTTTGCAAAAGTCAGCCCATTTGGATATTTAATCTTCATGAGGTCTTCAAAATATGAAGCATCACCGTCATGGGTTTTATCCCTAAAACCTACTTTTTCAGCAAGACTTGCCTTAACGATTGCTGCACTAATATCAATTGAGTGCCGCTCCAGTTTCGTTTCAAAATATGAGTATGCTAAAAGATTTCTACTGCCTGGCATAACATGACTATGAACCATGTCAAAAATTACTACATCAGGGTGATGCTCATTAAAGACTTCGTTTGAAAATTCAATGGTCTTAGGAATGAAATAATTATCAGCATTTGTCAGTAATACATATTCTCCCTTTATATTCTTTAGCGCTTGATCGCGAAGAGAGTGGCCATAATCATTAAATCTTTTCTCGGTAGTCATGTACTCAATCCTGGTAGGGCATTCGTCCTTATATTTTTTCATTATTAAATTAAATTCTTCATTTGGTCCGTCATGTATGACCGTGAGGATCCAATTATCTTTTGTTTGATTAATCCACGACTGAACGAATACCTTCAGTTGACCAAATTTCTCAAAAGCGACTGCAATAACATGAATTTTTGGGGGCATGGGATAAGGGCGCTCGAAATTTTTGATTATCTAAAATTAATTGAAATAAATCAACGAAAGCGGCTCTCTATTTATCATTTTTTAGTAGGTTTCGTTAGCCATCTTCGTCCTCGGTTGATTGCGCGAAGACATAGTGACTAGAGAAACCATTCTAAAGATAAGGACTTTGTTTATCAAATTAGACTTCCTTACTGTGATGTAAAATATAATAATCAATTAAATAAATCGTTTTTATAATGCATTTCAATCAAATGATTTCACTGGAACATCTTTTTTGATTGTTGAATTCTGAAGGATTAAGTAGTGTTTAACCTAAGCTCTGAATTTCCTATTGACTCTCAAACTTCTAATAGTGACAAAATTGTTCTGCTTCAGATTAGGGAAGCTCTTAACAGTCTAGGGGAGTATAGCTATTTAGAAATTGGTTCTTTTTTAGGGGGGTCCCTTACACCCTTCATTAAAGATGTTAACTGCACTCGCATCCTATCAATTGATCATAGGGAGCGAGCCCAGCCTGATGAAAGGGGGATTAATTATGATTACGCTGGAATTACCCATCAATCAATGGTTGATAATTTACACGGCGTAGGTCTTAGTACAGAAAAACTTCAAACTTTTGATGGATCAGTTGACAAACTGCCATCTATTTACCATTCCGAAAAATATGATTTTATTTTTATTGATGGCGAACATACAGATTTCGCTTGTTTCAGAGATTTCGTACACTCTGAAAGTCTTTTAAAATATAACTCAGTTGTGGCATTTCACGACTCAACCTTAATTTCTGCTTCATTAAAATTAATTATTGAAATGTTGAAAGCAAGATCTACAACGTTTACTTTTTTTAAAGTTAAGGATTCGGAAATGTCAGTAATCGCGTTTAATGACCTCTCAAAACTTGAGCTATGGAAAAATATTTCTTTTGAAGAAGATTTAGAGCTTTTCTATAAAAAATCTGAAGAACAAATGCTTTTGAGCAAGGCGGCTAATAGAATTACAGTTAGTTTTTCTATGGCTATTAAAGAGGCTCCAATAGTAAAAGCTTTTACGGACTAATTTAAGAGTGTTATACAGCTTTGACATAGTATATTCATTGTAAAAAATACAATTAAATGAAATTGCTTTAATTGAACTGGGGTATAAATATCTGATCAACTCATATGAATTGCTTCCTCAAAAAAGTTTTTGGAAAAAGCAATATCTGAAGGTTCCCCATTAATTATCGACGAAATCTTATGCACTCAATTACTAAGAGATCATTTTTTGCTAAGAAATTTATTTTTATCCATACGTAAAGAGCTCCCAAAATGTAAGCAACATTTCATCGGGATCCCCCTAAAGAGTGGCGTGCCATTTGAAATTAAGGACATACATAGGGAAATCGCCCTTGCAAACAGATCTGTTATTAGTCAAATTATAGGTACTTGTGATTTTGATAGCGTTTACATGCCTACTGAAACAGTGTTGGATAGTTCTCTGCTATTTACCAGGCCTGAATTTGCACGAGATGGCAGACAACAATCTGAATTATTCCAGGGGCATCCAGCTTCTAACTCTGACCACATGCATATGAATATGGAATATGGAAAGATCGTAATAAATGAGTATGTTAAGGCACTTGTGGCCTAATATTGACTTTCAGATCTATAGATCAGGGCTCCAGCCACGATCATAAGAAAAGTTTATTATTTGTTGTTAGAAGCATTATTAAATAGATTTAAAAGAAAGGGTCCGCATTGAATAATTTATCGTTTGAGCAGATTCATAGAGAAAAGACCGGAAAAGTTAGCGACAAGTGGGCTTCATATCTTCCTTTATATGACGAGTTGTTTGAAAAATACCGTACACGGAATCTCAGCCTATTAGAAATTGGAGTTCAAAATGGTGGATCGCTAGAAACTTGGAAAACCTTTTTTAGTGAAGCAAGTGTAATTATTGGCTGTGATGTAGATGAGCGATGTAATCTACTTTCATATGATGACTCTCGAGTTTCTGTGGTCGTTGGAGATGCTAATCAGTCAGATACTATTAATAAAATTACAAGTATTTGTAATAATTTTGATATAGTTATTGATGATGGATCTCACCAATCAAATGATATTTTGAATAGTTTCTATACTTATTTTCCTTTAGTTAAGCCTGGCGGTATTTATGTAGTAGAAGATTCGCATACGCTTTATCAGAACTATTTCGGCGGCGGCATTCTGAATGAATTAAGTGCCTATCATTTTTTCAAGAAAATTATTGATGTAATAAACATTCAGTTTTGGAGTGATGAGCTATCCTTAGATGTATATTTTAGGACCTTTTTCCTGATAGGAAAAATGCCTCTCTTTATCAAGGAGGGGTGGGTAGAGTCGGTTGAATTTAGAAACTCTCTGATTATCATTCGAAAGTCTGTGTTTGCAACAAATGAAAAATTAGGAGATAGGATCATTACTGGAAGTGATGCACAAGTCTACGATGGGATTCTTAATCTTGCCAAATAATTAATTATTAAATCATCTTCAAGGTAACTTCCGGTAGCGGTGGCCAAAACTACTGGGACCCTATCTCTGTATTGGCTAACCCTCGTAACCGATGAAAGAACTGCCGCACTTCTTTGCTTCAGATGCACTAATTGGATCAACTTCAGGCAACGCTCGGAGGGTTTTAGTAAAACCGTGCGAGTTTTATCTAACTTACATTACATAATGGGTATTAATTCTTAATAGAATTGATTATTCGGTCAGAAGAATTAAGGTTAAAGTTAGCTATTCAATAAAGTTTATATTTTTTGAACTTATATACAACTACTCAGGTCATTTAATGAACGCTACTAAGCTTTTTTGGGATTTCTTTGATAATGAAGCCGCGCCTCGATTGGCAAAAAGGGAAAAAACATTTCGTAAGGTGTTTGAATACCTTGATCAATTGGACGGGCCAATAACGATAGTTGAAACAGGGTGTGCTCGATTAGAGGGTAACTGGGCTGGCGATGGTCAGAGTACTATCTTATTTGATAAATATATTAGTGCAAGAGATGAAAATTCAACTTGCTACACTGTAGATATCAATCCAGCATCTGTAACAGAATGTTTTAAATTAGTAAGTCACAGGGTAACGGTAACACAAGACGACAGCGTCCATTATTTAAACCAATTGGCTAAAAAATTTAAGGAAGATAAACGGGTAATTTCACTTGTGTACCTCGATTCTTTTGATTTAGATTGGATTTATTGGCAGCCATCAGCAATACACCATCTCAAGGAATTGGTAGCTTTGCAGGGCTGTATTAATAAAAAAACACTTTTAGTGGTTGATGATTCTCCACAAAATGTAAATTTTTTACCAAACCAAAGCAACGTTATCGAAATTTTTGGACATCCAAAAATTGGAGGTAAAGGAACGTTAGTTGCAGAGTATGCGGCAACTATAGGCGCAAAACTAGAGTTTTCGGGATACCAAGCTGGTTGGACCGGTTTTTGATGGATCAAAGACTAACAGATCTACAGGAAAAAACTTTCGTTGCGTTGCAATACTATAAAAAATTTATTTATCCTGATTTTTACGAAATAGTAAAGAAGATTAAAAGGTAAATGTTTTAGTAAATGTACTGCCGCATGCCATTAGGAAAAAGACGATGGTCAAAACAAGGTAGGCTGGCCAGTTCATGATGTTGGTTATGTAAGTAAGTTAAGTTATAAGGCTTTAGAGTCTTTGCTTATAGTAAATCATCTGCGTGATTTTGTGCTTATCACTACCACTACCCCTAAAAAACAGAGTAAAGCATAAACGGCATAGGTTAGTAGATGAGCAACGCCAACCCAAATCAAGCTACTGGCCGCTCCTAAAAAGAGGAGTAAGGCTAATAAAGGTTGGCTAAACAATTCAACAACACTAATCGTTTTGGTTCTGTGCAATATATATAACGCCAATAAAAAGATAAGTGCCAAAATTCTCAGAGCATCTCCGCTCCAAAATAACAGGCAGACTTCCCAATCAATTACTAGCTGATTGCTATAGAGAAAAGAAAAAACTGCCTGCCTAGCAATAAAAAGCAAAAGGAGAACAAAAACGCTCGGAATAAACACTTGGAGAATGACTTTGATGAGGCGTCTTAGAAGCTGATCGCTAGTACTTTTACTTAATAGAGGTAAAAAGTGAAAATATAAAACTGCTTGCGCTGCACATAAAATCCAATCAGATACTCGCCAAAGAGCTGTAGCGATTCCTACTGATTGCCAGTCAAGATCATTTGCAATCACACTTCTAGCAATCATCACGCTAAGTGGAGTTAATATGCCAATTGCAAAACCTGCGCCAATAAATTTTCTTAGCTTAAGTTCCGCATTACGAAGGCGTATTAAAGTTTGTGGTGATTCATTATGCATTTGATAAATATTGACCAAAAGCCAAATAATAAAAATCACCCCTGTTATGACTGAGGCTAATAATGTGACTTGCATGAGGTTGGGTAGCATTAGTGTGCTACCAATGAATAAGGTAAGCAATGCCGGCAAACTACTTGCGATCATGATCAATAACGCTTTGAAATGTTGTTCTTTGCCTAAAAAGTAGGCGCTGATTTGTATGGCAACCGTACTTAACCAGCCTCCTACGGCAGCAACAATAATTGCTTGATAATATATGGGTGGAAGCTGCGTCCATCTTGCAATTTCTTGATGAAATATCAAGGCAAGTATCAATAAAGGCAGGGTAATTATGAGACCCAAAATGCAACTAGCTATTAGTAAATATAGTTGCCGCTGCGAAGCTGTTTGCGCTGTGAGAATCGTAAGACCAATGCCAATTCCCGTGCCTACTGGCGCTCCAATCAGATCAGCTAATGTTTGAAATTGAGCCCATTGCCCTACTAAAGATAAGCCATCGGAATGCATCCATAGCTTATCGAGAATAGATCGATATAGCGGCCCCCAGATGGCAAGTAAAAAAATCACGAGAATATACCGTAAATTTTTTGCTAAGGACTTTTTGGGAGCTAAATTTAGAGAATTCACTTTCCGATTAACTATGAGTCGATTTATGAATAGGGTAACTCATGAGAGGCAATGCGATATTTAATTTTTAGTAGTGAAATACAGCCAATTTTTTATAAGCACATCAAATGAACCAGAAACGAGGATAACCTCGATTAACTTAATCCATGAAAGATCAATATGTGGGTTTGGGCCTATTCTGTACAAGAGTTGGACTTGGGCATGCTTTGGAAAACAAGGTAAACTTATTTTTGTTTTAGGCATTCGTTTTATACAATTTACTTTATTATTACTCCTAATATGTCCTATATAAAGCCACCTATTTTTCTATTAATGTTGTCCTTTATGGGGCTAAGTCTCATCACTTGCCCAGCAAAAGCGCAAATTTTTGGTAATAAGACCGGAAGCTCAGAAGTTCAAAAATCAGTAGACGCCTTGACAGCTGCCATGATGGAGTTGCAGCGTCAGTTTGAGCAAGTGAAGGCAGAAAAAGCGCAATTGCGTGGAGAGTTAGAGTCTTTGCAAAAACAATCAGAAGACCTGGTAAATACCCAAAAGCTGTACTTCAAAGATGTAGATACGCGCTTGGCTAAAGTGGAGCCGCAAAAAGTAGAAATTGAAGGGGTCACTGGAGAGCTTGCTCCTGGTGAGAAAGCAGCCTATGACGCGGCGTTAAAGTCTTTTCAAGAAGGGCAATTCGATAAAGCCGATACCCTATTTTCGGCATTTATTCAAAAGTTCCCCACCAGTCCTTATTTACCTATAGCAATGTATTGGCTGGGAAATGCAAAATATGCATTAAAAGATTACAGTGGCGCTACAGTCCAGTTCGAGAAATTAATTGCCCAATTTCCAAATCATCAACGGGTCCCAGGCGCGATGTTGATGATGGCAAACTGCCAGCTTGAAAGTGGCAATAAATTGGTTTCCAATCTTCTACTAACCAATCTGGTTAGTAAATATCCCAACTCTCCCGCAGCTGCTGAGGCTAAAGTCTTGCTGGGAATTGCGCCCGCTCCAATTATTACTCCAGCTGTTGAAAAACCGCTCGTTGAAGTGGGAGAGGGATGTCCAGGACCAGATGTCAGTATTGTTACCTTTAAGCCCACTGCGCCAACTAAGACTGGTGATTTTGTTTATGTGGTGAGCAAAAATAAACAAGTGCTATGTGTAAAAGATAGTACGGGTAAAGTTGATCGAAAAGTTTTAGATGAGGCTACATCACCAGCATTTACCTCAACTTCATTTTATGGCAAGCCTCCATTTTTAGTGATGAGTAATGGACTGAGTCAGCTCGATATCTTTTTTCAGGGCCAGAAGGTGCCTCTTCAGGCGGGTGCAGTTAAAAGCATTCAACTGGATGAGGTAACTCTCCCGTGAAAAATAGGATATCTTTGTATTATTTTTCTAATTTATAAAAAATGAGATATGATTTTATTACCATCGTAGCGGTATATGGTCATCACGATGGAGCTTCATCAATTCCTGCTCTAATCCAGTCCGCGGCCGCATTGCCTGGCTCTAAGATGTTATTGCTTTCAAATAGCAAACCAGCCCAATTGCCTGATAATATCGATTGGAAAAAAATCCCTCCTTTAAATTATCAGCAGTATTCAATATTTATGATGTATTGCTTGGCAAGCTTTATTCAGTCCGATTATGTTTTATGTGTTCAGGACGACGGTTGGGCTTTTAATAAAAATGCCTGGTCTGATGATTTCCTAAATTTTGACTATATTGGAGCCATTAATGAGGTTGGACTAGTCACACCTACTTTAGATACTGACCCAGGCTTTAGATTTAATGGCATGTTGGTGCGGGCAGACTGGAAATGGCTTAAAGAAAATAAACCTATTGGCGTATTTAACGGCGGATTTAGTTTGCGAAGTAAAAAATATCTTAATGCTCCAAGAGACCTTGGCCTCCCATACGTATTTGATGATAATTCCATACGCCAAAATGAGGATTTACAGTTATGTTTGTTTATGAGGGAATATTTAGAATCTTCAGGTATTAAGTATCCAACAGTAGAGGTTGCTAAAAAATTTTCCATAGAACATGTTTGGCCTCATGATAGCGCTATTGATATGACCCATATATTTGGAATTCATGCATACTGCGTCCAACTAGTGGGGATTAATACAATCAAAGTTGTCGATAACACGACATTAATCTCGCAAGTAATATCTAAGCTGTTACTCGATATGGGCTACAAAGTCTATCGTTAGAATTGAATCTTATTTTTTTGAGAATGCAATTAGGCAAAAAGAAGATCTTCAGTTGTGTATTTTGATGAGGAAAGAATTGAGTGCTTACGGGTTGAAGCTCCCCTCAGTAGAGATTTCAAAAAAGTTTCGTTTGAGTTTGGATAGACTCAAGATTTTAGAGCCATTCATTTAAATAATTCTTCTGTAATTCATTGTCCTTGTATGAAATTAGTTGGCGATAATCAAATTATTTTTAATTGAAATATGAGGCAGTATTATTCTTGGTTAAATATAGAGCTAAAGAATTTTGGATATAAATTAATAGAAGATTAATACTACTTGAAATTTTTTTAATTTATATTATTAATATTTTATTAATAGATTAGATAATAAAATTTATAACTTATTAAGTAGCATCGACATTAGTTGAAATAAAATAGCCACTTTTGTAAGAATTTCTTATTTTCAAAAATTAAGTTAATAACCTAATGTTAAAAAGAACCCTTGTAATTTATC
>Ga0194047_10000465_pt1 | contig 27397 bp, 13 predicted proteins | sample JunL225m_MetaG_2_FD_160070 | JGI IMG/M metagenome (GOLD analysis project Ga0194047, IMG submission 160070) | Anoxic zone freshwater microbial communities from boreal shield lake in IISD Experimental Lakes Area, Ontario, Canada - Jun2016-L221-5m | ecosystem: Environmental > Aquatic > Freshwater... | reverse complement strand
GAATAGGTAATAGCGAATAGGCAATAGAAAAAGCCCCTTGCAGAAATGCGAGGGGCTTTTTTGTTTGATGAACTTTACGAAATACAAATGGTAGGAATTTACGAATGGTGGATTACGAAGCGTGATGCGCTGACTAACTGCACCCGATTGAAGTGGAAATCCTTTTTCTTTGACCTTTTCGGGCAAAGAAAAAGATTGAAACGAAAAGCGGGAGGAAAGAAACCGAAGCGTGACTAACTACCTGCCCTAATTTAGTTGTTGGTTGTTTGAACATTTGAATAATTGACCAATTGCCTACTGCAAAATTGTGAGATTGACTTTGTGTCTTCGTGTCTTTGTGGCAAAGAAAAAACTCTCCCTAAACATGATTTTGACGCATAAAGGTTTTTGGTGTGGATAAAAAGATTAATTTTGCTTTCCTCGAAAAAAAATATGCTGAGATTTATAAAAGTATTTTTTGTTTTCTTTCCTTTTGTTTTGCTGGCTCAAACCAACAAACCTACCAACCCGAATGGATATAATACGTTTTATTACGAAAACGGCAAGGTGTCGAGCGAAGGGACTATGCGCGATGGAAAGCCTGATGGGTATTGGAAAACGTACTCGGAGAATGGTTATCTGAAATCGGAAGGAAATAGGAAAAACTTTCAGTTGGATAGTGTGTGGAAGTTCTACAACGAGAAGGGAAAGCTAGCATTCGAATATAATTATACGGCCGGAAAAAAGAACGGTTGGCGCAAAACTTACGATACCAAAGATGGCAAATTGACCACTGCCGAAAACTTTGTGAACGATGTGAAACAAGGCAACACCATTGTGTATTACAAAAATGGTGCGGTGAAACAAAGCATCCCTTTTGTGAGTGGAAAGGAGGAAGGTAAGGGCTTTGAATACGCGACTGACAGTAGCATCATCACACTGACGGATTATAAAATGGGTTTCATACAACACGAAGAGAAAATAAACCGCAGAGGAGCCGATAGCCTGAAACAAGGCGTGTGGAAAGAGTTTTACCCTACGGGAATATTGAAAAACGAAGTGACCTATAGTGACGGAAAAATGAATGGTTACTTAAAAGAATATTCGCCAAAGGGAAGTTTGATAAACACTACGAAGTATGTAAACGGTGTGTTGCAAACCAATGTGAAAGAGCTTGCCAAGCTCGATGTTCGCACGGAGTATTACCCAACTGGCACAGTGAAATTTACAGGAACTTTTAAAGATGGCGTGGCCGAAGGGATACAACGCGAGTTTTCGCCCGAAGGAAAGGTGATAGCCGCCAAAATGTACGTTGACGGCACCTTGACAGGTGAAGGAATATTGGACACCATTGGGCGCATGCAGGGGCCATGGAAAGAATATCATGCCAATGGGCAATTGAAATCGGAAGGTGAATACTTGAATAGTAAACGCATAGGCGAGTGGGTGTTTTATTATCCCAATGGAAAGTTGGAACAAAAGGGCAAATACGATAAAAAAGGAAAGGCACAAGGCCCTTGGAAATGGTATTACGACTCAGGAAACCTTTGGCGCGAGGAAACTTACCGGAATGACTTGCAAGATGGAGTGATGACCGAGTACAACGACCAAGCCAAGGATAGCGCTAAGATAATAACCAAAGGTGAGTACATAGATGGGTTGAAAGAAGGCCCTTGGATGCTCGAACTGCCCGACTACAAAGAAGAAGGCGAATACAAAGCCGACCGCATGGAAGGTGAATGGAAGTTTTATTACACCAGCACCAATACGTTGAAGTTTGTAGGCAAGTTTTTGGATGGCACACCCGATGGAGAACAAAAGTTTTACTACCCCAATGGAAAAGAAAAGCAAAGAGGCAAGTATGCAGGCGGAAGTAGAGAAGGGGACTGGCATTTTTATGACGAGAGTGGCTATCAATTTTTAACCATATTATACAAAAACGATATCGAAATAAGTTTCGATGGAATAAAAGTTGTGCCCGAAACTGTAACCTCCGAACCTAGTATCAAGTAAAAGGAGGTAAGTATGGCCATTCCCAAGAAAATTAACAAGGATTCGGATGCAGAACTTAAAAAGCTGCAGAAAGAATTAGATAAGCTGAAAGCAAAACATGCTGAGGTGGTTGCATCCTTGAAAGAGAGTGACGAAAAGTTTTATATCTTGTTCGAAACAGCTACTGAAGAAATGGCAATCCATCAAAATGGGAAACTAGTTGAAGTAAACCAATCGTGTTGCAAGGCATTTGGCTATAAACGCGAAGAGTTAATAGGCCAAGAGTTGTTTACCTTTATCCATCCAGAGTTTCACGATACCGTGATTCGAAAAATTCAGAACCAAGATACCTCTCCTTACGAAATAATGATGATTCGAAAGTCGAAAGAAGCTTTCTGGGTGAAACTCGAATCGAGAAACATTATTTATAATGGTATCCCCTCGCGAATAACTGCCATAAGAGACATCAACGCTATAAAAGAAAGCGAAAATAGAATACAAGAAAACGAACGCAGGTTTTCTGTTTTGTCCAATAATTTTCCTGGTATAGCCTATCGTTGCAAATTGGACGAGCAACTAACGATGGAATTTTTGAGCCAAGGATTTTTAGATCTCACAGGCTATCCTCCCAAAGATTTTATTAATAACAAAAAGCACGCTTTCAATGATATTATTCATCCCGAGGATAAAGGAAACGAGAATTTAATGAAAGCTCTTAAACAAAAAAAAGTTTACGAGCTCGAATACAGAATAATTACTGCCAGTGGTGAGGTAAAATGGGTTTGGGAAAAGGGTCAGGGAGTGTTTGATATCAATGGTAAGTTGTTGTTTTTAGAAGGATTCATTACAGATATTAATGAAAAAAAGAAATACGAAATAGAATTAAAACAAAGCAGAGAAAACTATAAAAAGCTTTTTGATTATTCGCCTGATGGAGTGATAGTACATGTTGATGGAAAAATATTGTTTTCGAATAAGGCGGCATTAAGAATGATGTCGTTGAATTCTGTTGAAGATTTAAAAAACAAGAGTGTATTTGATTTCATCCTTCCCGAATTTCATTCTTTCACCATCGAAAGGATGAAGCTTGGAAAATTAGGAAAAGAACTCGATTTTGCAGAAATTAAAATTAAGAGCGTCACTGGCGAAGTAAAATTGATAGAAACAAAACCGATGCAAATTGAGTTTGATGGTTTGCTAGCCACTCAGGTTATTTCTCGAGACATTACGGTAGAAAAAGAATTGTTAAAAGAGCAACTCCGAGCGCAAGTGGCCGAAGAAGCAAATCAAAAATTGCAGAACGAAATAAATCAACGAATAAAAACCGAACATCGATTAGAAAATAATCAAAAGTACACCAGATTATTGATTGAGAGTTCGCTCGATATGATTTGTGCAACAGATAAAAAGGGATTCATCACTGAATTTAATGCAGCAGCACAAGAAACCTTCGGATACACACTAGACGAAATAATTGGTAAACCTGTTACAGTACTTTACGCTGATCCAAATGAGAGAATTCAAGTTACCGAAAACGAATTGATAGGGAAAGGTATATTCGTGGGAGAAGTAGTCAATGTAAAAAAGAATGGAGAACAATTTATTTCCTTCTTATCAGCATCCGTTTTGCGAAACGAAGATGGCGAGATAGTCGGTTCAATGGGGGTTTCAAGAGATGTCTCCGAATCAAAACGAGCAGAACAAGAATTGAAAAACAGTGAAGAGCGCTATCGAACTATTTTTAATCAAGCTTTTGTTGGAATAGCAAAGATAAGTTTACAAGGGCAGTTTCTTCAGGTGAATCAGCAATTGTGCAATATTTTGGGTTTTACCGAAGCAGAATTATGCACCAAAGGTTTTATCGACATCACAGTTCCCGAAGATATGGACTTGACCATAAATTACTGGGATAATTTTTTAAACGGAACTATTGAGAAAGCAACGTTCATCAAACGATATTTGCATAAGAATAAAAAAATTGTTTTTGTGAATCTTACCATTTCATTGGTAAAAGGTTCAGAAGGCCACCCATCGCATTTCATTTCCGTTTATCAAGATATCACAGAAATTAGAAATGCGGAGAAAGAACAGCAAGCCCAGGCTGCAAAGCTGAATGCAATATTCGAAAGTGGTTCTCATCTCATTTGGACAGCTGATAAAAATGCATGTTTAACTTCATTTAATCAGAATTTCAAAAACTTCATCCGTCAACAATATCAAGTGGATGTTTATGTCGGAATTCCGTTAATGAAAGGGAAAATGGTTTCGAATGAAATGTATAATTCCTTTTGGAAAAATAAGTTTGAAAACACATTTACTGGTTTGCCTCAGTATTTCGAAACTAAATTTATGAATCAATCAGGAACAGATACTTGGTATGAAATATTTTTGAATCCGATTTTTGACAGTAACAATGATGTGGTAGAGATTTCGGCTATTGGCCACGATATAACAGAGAAGATAGAGGCAAACGAAAAAATACAACAGTCACTTGAAGAAAAAGAAGTATTGTTGAAAGAGGTACATCATCGGGTAAAGAATAATTTGCAAGTAATATCAAGTATTTTGAATCTTCAATCTTCCTATGTAAAAGATCAAAACACATTGAACATATTGAAGGAAAGCCAGAATAGGATTAAGTCGATGGCCTTTATCCACGAGAGTTTATATCAAACCAAGGATTTTTCAAACATCAATTTCTCCGAATACATTATTAATTTGTCAAGAAATTTGGTAAATACTTATTCCGATACATCGAGAAAAATAAAATTAATTCTCGATGTTGAAACAATTTTTATTAATTTAGACCTCGCAATTCCATCAGGATTGATAATAAATGAAATTGTTTCGAATTCTATCAAATATGCTTTTGGTAAAGACGATAATGAAGATAACATAACGATTGCAATGCATACCGAAGGAGAATTGCTAAAACTTGTAGTTTCCGACAATGGTATTGGGATGCCCAAAAACATAGATTTTAGAAATACTGAATCGTTGGGATTACAATTAGTCGTAACTTTGGTCGATCAAATAAATGGTGATATTCAAATTGATAATTCGAAAGGGACTCAATACACAATAAAGTTTAAACAAAATCAAATAAAAAACAGAATATAACATGTCAAAAACAAACATTCTAATTGTTGAAGATGAGAGCATAGTTGCTAAAGACATTCAACACAGCTTAAAAAAACTTGGTTACACCGTTGTCGATATTTGCTCTAATGGGGAAGACGCAATAAAGGTAGCTGAAGAATTAAAACCGAATTTAATATTAATGGATATCATGCTAAAAGGTGATATGAACGGTATTGAAGCCGCTAGTCAGATTAAAGAGAAGTTAAACATTCCTATCATCTATTTAACCGCTTACGCTGACGAGAGTACCCTCACAAAAGCTAAAGTTTCGGAACCTTTTGGTTATATCATTAAGCCTTTCAAAGAAATCGATTTGCATACATCTATCGAAATGGCGATATACAAGCATGAGAAGGAAACGGATCTTAGAAAAGAAAGAGATTTTTTATATTCTATTGTTGAGAACAAAGAATCAAAAGATCTTATTTTTGTTAAATCAAACTCACGTTTGGTGAAAGTGAAAACAAAAGATATTTATTTTGTGGAAGCATTAAAAGATTATGTAGTAATCAATACAGCTACGGCACGATACACAATTCATTCGACAATGAAGGAAATTCAAAAGAAATTATCTGCATCTGATTTTATTCGTGTGCATCGTTCGTTTATTGTTAGAATCGATAAGATTGTTGCGATAGAACAACCCAACTTGATAATGGAAGACGATAAGAAGTTGATTCCTATTGGTGGTTCTTATAAAGATGAATTATCAAAAAAATTGAATACAATGTAAATTAATGTGGGGCTATATTTCAAACCCCCATTCTTCATTGAAATTTTTAGAAGGGGAAGATGTTTTTTTAGAATCATCTTTCCCTTTTTTTATTGCATCATTCTTTCTTCGTTCCAAATTTTCTTCACTTGCCGATTTCATTTTTTCTTTGTAATCCTTTTCTTTTATTGGCCTAGTATTAGTAGTCGATTTGAGTGCCGTTGATTTCGAGGAAGGAACTTCAATCAACTTAAAATCCAATTGTTTTTTAACCAAATCAGCTCTTTTTATTTCAATTCTAACCAAATCTCCAAGCGTTAAAACTTTACCATATTTACGACCCCTCAAGCAATAGTTGTCTTCATCAAAATAGTAGTTGTCGTCATTTAGGTCTCTAATTCTTATCATTCCTTCACAATGGTTTTCGATGATTTCAACAAAAATGCCCCATTCCGTAACTCCAGAGATGGTACCATCAAACTCTTGGCCTATTTTATCTGATAAATATTGAACTTGTTTGTATTTAATAGAAGAGCGTTCGGCATCAGCTGCCAATTTTTCCATATCCGAAGAATGTTTGCATTGTTCCTCTAATTTGTCAATATCTGGATTTTTCCCTCCCTCCAAGTAATGTTGCAATAATCGATGCACCATTACATCTGGATACCTTCTAATGGGCGAAGTAAAGTGGGTATAAAATTCGAAACCTAAACCATAATGGCCAATATTCTTTGTAGTATATATCGCTTTGGCCATCGTGCGAATAGCAAGAAGCTCTATCATTCCTGCTTCCTTTTTCTGGTTCACTTCCTTCAATAAATTATTCATCGAATCGGCCACCATTCGATCGTTCTTAACATTAATCTTGTACCCAAATTTAGCAACAAATTCAGCAAAACTATTTAGTTTATCAGGGTTTGGTTTATCGTGAACTCTGTATACAAAAGGCCTCTGCGATTCTAATGAATTGTTTTTACTCTCTTTGGTATTTCTTTTCTTTCCTACGAATTCAGCCACTTTTCTATTAGCCAACAACATAAAATCTTCTATCAATTGATTCGAATCTTTTGATGTTTTAAAATACACTCCAGTTGGGTTGCCTACTTCATCTAGATGGAACTTTACTTCCATTTTCTCAAACGCAATACTACCTTTCTTGAACCGGTTTGTTCGTAATATTTTGGCCAATCGATCAAGGTTTAATATTTCATTCTTGAACTCACCTTCTTCGGATTCAATAATCTCTTGGGCTTCCTCATATGTAAATCTTCTGTCGGAATTAATTATTGTTCTGCCAAACCATTCGTTCACAATCTCCGCTTCATTAGTCATTTCGAATACAGCAGAAAAACAAAGTTTATCCTCGTTTGGTCTCAATGAACACACGTTGTTAGACAATATTTCAGGAAGCATTGGTACCACTCTATCTACAAGATACACCGAAGTTGCACGAGAAATCGCTTCTTTATCAATCATTGAATCTGGTTTAAGATAATGACTCACATCTGCTATATGAACACCTATTTCCCAATTACCATTTCGAAGTTTTCGAATGGATAAAGCATCATCAAAATCTTTTGCATCCACAGGGTCGATTGTGAGGGTAGTTATTGTCCTAAAGTCCCTTCTTCTAGTAATTTCTTCAGCTGTTATTTCAACAGGAATCAGATCAGCACTTCTTTCCACATCTTTTGGAAATTCATACGGCAACCCATATTCGGCAAGTATTGCATGCATTTCGGTGTTGTTTTCTCCTACATTGCCAAGCACATCAATTATTTCTCCAATTGGGTTGACACCATTCTTTGGCCATTCTACTATTTTTGCTATTGCTTTTTGCCCATCTTTTGCACCCTTTAATTTTTCTAGAGGAATGTATATATCAATATGAATTTTATTGTTGCTAGGAACTAGAAACGCAAATCGAGGCGACATTTGAATGGTTCCAACAAATTCTGTTTTTGCACGTTCAATTACTTCAATAATTTCTCCTTCTTTCTTTCCCTTTCTTGATGGGAAAAGATGTACTTTAACGAAATCTCCATTTAATGCATTGAGAGTCTTTTTTGGGTTGATAAATACGTCAGTGCTGCTTTCTTCAGATATTATATAAGCAGTACCTGTATTCGTCATATCCACTTTCCCATAAATAAATATCTCAGGAGTGTTAATCTTGAATTTTCCCCTTTCTGGTTCACTCACGTTTCCAGAATGTTTTAATTCAGATAAGACGGCAGAGATTAATAATCGTTGAGAGTGATCAACGATGTTTAACTCAGCGGCAATTTGTTTGTAGTTAAGTGCCTTCGAAGGATGCAAGGATAATACTTTAATGATATCCTCGAAAAGATAACTTTTTTTCAATCCTTTTTTTTTGCTAGTGAATTTTTTTGACATTCTTCAAAGGTGCTACTGTTTCTTGGAATAATAAAGTATTGTTAATAAATAATAAAAAAATAGTATTTTGGTGCAACCAATTTAATAGAAAGTGCGTCTACAAGATGAAATTTGAAATGACCGATGAACAAATAGTAGCTGGATGCATTCAGAAAAATCCAATCGCACAACAGCGTTTGTATGATAAGTTTGCTAAAAAAATGATGGGGGTTTGTTTGCGTTATTGCGATAACCAGTATGAAGGGGAAGATATTTTACAAAACGGATTTATAAGTGTTTTTGAAAATATCAAATCATACAGAGGAACAGGTTCTTTAGAAGGGTGGGTGCGAAAAATTATTATCAATACCGCTCTGACAAATATTAGAAAAACCAAAAAACTTAAACATAATGTGGATTTAGATTCTGTAGAGTTTGCTTTAGTGGATACAAATTATCTAGGTGATAATTTTGCTGCTAAGGAACTTTTGAAGGTCATTCAATCATTGCCAATCGGTTTTAGAACAGTTTTCAACTTACATGCTATCGAAGGATATTCGCATAAGGAAATTGGAGAAATGATGGGAATATCAGAAGGGACTTCAAAATCTCAATACTCAAGAGCAAAAATTCATTTGCAAAAAATTATTAAAGTTGACTAAGTCAAACAACTATGACAAAAAAAAGTATAGAAGATTTATTTAAAGATTCGTTCGAAGATTTCGAAGCGGAGGTAAGTCCAAGTGTATGGGAAAATATCAAGACTGGGCTTAAAGGCGCAGGGATTGGCTTATTGGGAAAAACAATAATCAATAAGATAGGAACAAACGCATTAATTGCCGTTGTTTCTTCAGCTGTAACCATTGTCGCTACGGTTAATGTGATGAATTGGACCAATAGCGCGGTTAAAAAAACGTCTGCTGATAACACGACATTAGTTGGAAAAGAACCTGCAAAACCAATGGTCACAGAAACCTTGAATAAGCTTGTGGCTCAAACTTCAGCAACTGAAACCAAGGAAAAAGAAATAAATAGTGATGTCTCTCAAAATCGTTCGACACCTGAAACTAAAGTGACTTTGAATGAACAACAAGATGCACAAGAAACTAAAATTATAGTTGAACCATTTCACAAAAAGGATAAAAAGAAAATCGAAACGGTTATCAATAAATTCTCTGGTATTCAAATTGCCTCCATTTTTGCTAGCCCAATTGGAGGAACAGTTCCTCTGATTGTTAACCTTTCAAATAATGGAAATGGTGTTGCGAATAATTGGAATTATGGCGATGGCAAAAAAGAAGATAAAGTTGCTAATCCTGTTCATGTGTTCGAAACTCCAGGAACATATACAGTAACCCTTACATCAACCGATGCGAATGGGAATACAAGCATTGACAGTAGAGAAATAGAAGTAACAGGAAACTCTTCGATGTCAAAACCGCCAACAGAATTAACACCTAACGGGGATGGAATTAACGATGTATTTTGTTTTAACGGAAAGAACATCATTAAGATGAATGGACAAATATTTGATAGAAAAGGGAAGGTGATATTCGAATGCGATAAGGTAGGAGCTAAATGGGATGGAAAAGGTAGAAAAGGTGAAGAAGCCACTGAAGGATTGTACTTCTACATTGAAACAGCTGAAGGAAAGGATGGAAAATTCTATGAACAAAAAGGTTCCATTATACTCACTCGATAAGAATTCATAATTATCGAGATTAAACAAGAAAGACCCGAACATTTGTTCGGGTCTTTCTTGTTTATATAATAAATAGTCAAGCCTTAATCTGATTAGATTATTAGCATATACTATTCCCTCTCTGTCAACATCTTTTCCATATATTTATCATAAAGTTGATGCACAATCCCATCGGCTAAGCCAATTTGAGGTACTAATACTTTTTCTATTTCAGCTTTTTTTAATACAGTTAATAAAATCTTGGAAGCAGGAATGATAACATCAGCTCTATCAGGGTTGAGTCCCAACTTGTGTACGCGTTCTTCGTAAGTGTATGATTCAAGCACCTCGTAGAGGTTTTTAAGTTTTACTGTTGCTATCGGCTTATTTATCTTTCGACCCGACATTTTAAAAAGCTTGTTAATGTTTCCTCCTGAACCTATTGCAATAAGTGGCTTATACCCTTTGGTTATTTCTTCTATCCATTTCTTAAAATAGGTCCAATAGTCCTTGTCAATTTGATTGTGAAGCATGCGAATGGTACCAATGTTGAACGATTGAGATACAATGGCCTTATTCTTTGAGAATAGTGTAATCTCTGTGCTTCCACCTCCAATGTCAATATATAGATAGTTGTTGCTTTTATCTAGATGCTCTTCGATATGATTTGAATAGATGATGTCTGCCTCTGTTTTCCCATCAATGATTTCAATTTTTATACCTGCTTCTTGTCGCACCCTATCAACAATATCGTAACGGTTTTCTGCATCGCGCATAGCCGAGGTTGCACATGCTCGGTAGTCGATAGCCTCATATACATCAATTAAGTTTTTGAAGGCCTTCATGGCCGTTACCAATTTATCAGCTTTTTGCTTTGTAATGGACCCATGAAGAAACGAATCTTCGCCCAAACGAATTGGAACGCGAATCAATTCTGCTTTTGTAAATTCTGCTTTTCCCCCATCATCGTACACATTGCAAAATAGCAACCTCACCGCATTGGATCCTATATCAATTGCTGCAAATTTCAATATTAATTCTTACCCGTTATTAGTGAGAAATAATTTGTAAATCTCGTCTTGCGCTCTTACCTTGTGTTTGCTATTTGTTTTGCGGTATTCATTATTTTGTTTGCTACCAAGTATACGCGATTTTGTATTGTCTTCCCACAATTTATCTATGATGTTTCGTAGTTGAAGTTGAATTTGTTTATCATAAATAGGTACGGCTACTTCCGAACGGTGATCTAAGTTTCGGGTCATCCAATCGGCTGATGAAATGTAATATTTTTCTTTTCCTCCATTGCAAAAAATAAAAACTCGACTGTGTTCTAAGAATTTATCCACAATGCTTATAGCTTCAATATTATCACTTATTCCTTTTACACCCGCAACTAATGCACAAGTTCCACGCACTATTAGTTTTACTTGTACTCCGTTAGCACTGGCAGAGTAAAGCTTTTTTATCATTTCAACATCCACTAAATTATTCAACTTAAGAAAAATGTAGGCAGGTTTATTCTCCTTCGCATTTTGTATTTCTTTATTGATTAATTGTATTAATCGTTTACGCATAAAAAAGGGTGAAACTAGTAGATGCTTGAATGTACCTATCTTGAAATTATCTGAATAAAAATTAAAAACTTTTTCTACTTCCTCCGTTATTCTATTGTCAGCGGTCAGTAAGGAGTGGTCAGTATAAACTCGTGCTGTGTCGCCATTGAAATTTCCACTTCCAACATGAGCATACAATTTCGTTTCATTTGCTTCTTTTCGTGTGATCAAAAACATTTTTGAATGTACTTTTAATCCTGGCACACCGTAAATAATTTTAGCTCCTTCTTCTTGTAACTTGTTGGCCCAATAAATATTTGCTTCTTCATCAAATCGCGCTTGAAGTTCAACAACTGCTGTCACTTGTTTTCCATTCTTGATAGCGTTAATAAGGGCTTTCACTATATTGGAATTTTTTGCCACACGATACAAGGTAATTTTTACTGAAGTTACTTTTGGGTCAATAGATGCTTCTCGCAAAAGGTCGACTAAATGTTCGTAAGATTGATAAGGGAAGGAAAGAAGTACATCCTTTTCTTTAATGGCATCAAATAAGTTTGTTTTATTAATAAAATCAGGATGCTTTAAAGGAAGCGTTTTATTGAATCGTAATTTAGGAGAACCAACGTTTGGAAATGAAATAAAATCTTTAAAATTGTGATAACGCCCTCCCGGAATCGGATTATCTTGTTTCCCTAGCTTAATTCGTTTCATAATAAAATCAAGCATATCTTTCGCTATTTCGCTGTCGTATACTAACCTTACAGGTTGCCCTTTCTTACGGTCTTTTAGCCCCTTAGATATTTTTTCAACAAAGCTTTTAGAGATGTCGTTATCAATATCTATCTCTGCATCCCTTGTCAACTTTATGTTGTAAACTTCCGTAAAATCATGTTTAAAATTAGGAAAAATATCTTCAATGCAATAACGTATCACATCGTCAAGCAACATGATATAATTATTTTGGTTTGTTTTTGGAATTACAACAAAGCGCGAAAGCTCGTCAGTAGGCACTTCTATTAATGCAAATTTGTTTCGTCTCTTGTTGTCATTTTTACCAAGCTTTATTATCAAATATCCTGATTTATCCTTCAAGTAAGGGAAGCTGGTGGTAGTGTCGAGCATAATTGGAAAAAGTGAAGGAAGCACTTTTTCACGAAAAAAAGTTTTTATAAAACTTCCTTGCTCTACCGTCACTTGCTTTTCGTTGATGATAAAAATCTTGTTTTTGCCTAACTCTTTTAGAATGGATTGATAAATCGTTTCAAATTTTATTTGTTGATCGATTACCGTTTTTTGAATTTTGTTGAGCAGTATTTGAGGGTTTTCTCCTATTATTTCTGCCGCCTTTTTTTGATGGCGTAATACTCGAGTGATGGTTGCAACTCGTACACGAAAAAATTCATCTCTATTGTTGGAAAAAATACCAAGAAATTTAATTCGTTCAAGCAAAGGAACAGTTGTGTCTTGTGCTTCTTGCAAAACCCTTTCGTTGAATGAAAGCCAACTAAGTTCACGGTTAATTAATAAAGTACTTTTCGATTTCATAATTAACAAAAAATAATTTTTTGCATTGTAATAAATTATTTTTTGCTTATGGAAGTAACTTTTTTCTTGTTTTTTACTGGTGATTGATTTGCTTTTGTTTTAGTTGTTTTGGATGTTGAAACATTTGTCTTTTTTGTTTCTTTTTTAACTGTGCTTTTTTCACTTTTAAATTTAATGGATTTGTAAAACTTTTTAGCGATAATGCGTGATGCACCAAAAATGATTTCATCAACTTCCTTACACGCTTCAGGTTGAATACTGATTAACAAATCTTCAATATTTTTTACTAATGCCAACTCCAAATCTTTTCTTAATTGTTTCTTGTTCATAATTGTATATTTTTGAAAAGTGAAAATTACAAAAAATTAAAAACAGAAGTGTAGTAAGTAGCAAATGATAACATTAATTTAACAAGAAACGTTCTCTTTAAAGATTGTTTTTAGTGTTATTTTTATGTCGAAAATCAATACATTCTTTTTTCTTTTTCTCTACTGTCTTTTTATTCATTTTCACAGTGAACATGTGTAAATTTAATTCATTAACTTATTCGAATATTAATTATTTTTCGGGAAACTAAACAGAATAAGTTTACCCGATAATGCAACAAATTTTTCCCAAGTATTACAATTGTTACTTATACCGACTATTCCACAAGTAGGAATATGTTCAATTACTTCTTGTGTTAATCGATTCGCTGTATTTGTTATCACTGGGTTGTGAGCAAACAACATGAATGTGTTGATTTTATTATCCATTTTGGCTATCTCATCCAAATAAGTAGATTCATTAGAATGATAAAGTTTTGGCAGAATGGATAAACGAGCTTGATTGAAATCGATGGTTCGAGCAAATATTAAAGCGGTAGAAATGGCTCGTAAAGCGGGACTGGTGATGATGGCATCAGGAACTATTTTATTCTCTTTCATCATTCTGCTCATTTTTTCAGCATCGCTATATCCTCTAAGGTTTAGTGGACGGTCAACATCGGCAAGTGTTCCAAGACTTTGATCCGATTTTGCATGACGAATTAAATAGATTGTTTTCATTTCTTTTTATTGTTTTAATTCAATACAAAGTTCGCAAAAAAAATGCAAAACACAAACATTCGTTTGGTTTTGCATTCTAAGTAAAACAACATTTTATTTGCATGTGTTTTTACGGGTCTATAATTAGTTCTTTCTTTTTCTTTGTCGTTTTATCTATTACAAGTTGCTTCGCTAATTTTTTTCGAAAAGCCTTTTCGTTCGGTTTTGTAAGTTCGTACAGTTTAAAACACTCTTTTGCTATCACTCGCGCGGCAGCGCTTACTTTGTCCTCCATTTCATCGGCCATTCCACAATTAACATTTGCAATCTTCGACAAAATAACGGCTTCTATCTCATCCGCTAATAAATTTCTAAATTCTTTTCTACGTCCCATGATTTCTATTTTTTAAATTTATTTTTATTTAATTTTCTAAAAATCACCGTTACCATTCTCAGAGAGCTCCTTGGTTCGCAATCGGCATTTATCTCTTGCGAATATGTAACGATGATTTTTTCTACATCTCAGGTTTTACCCTAGTTTAATCCACTACTATGGATATTGGATCCGAGTAGTCCTCTTGCACATCGCCTCTAATGATGGCTACACGAAAGAAATAGCGATTGCCCGAATTTAAACCTGTTACTATTACTTTAGCGCGAGTCGAAGTTTTCACAATCTTCCAATTCGTTTCAATCGAAGGGTCGGTGCACATTTGAAACACGTAAACCAGCGTACCTTTCTCTCTTTTTTTCCTTACCTCTACCGAATTGGCTGCTTTGCCTTGTTTAGCAGATAGTTCAGGAATATTAATCGAACCCTGTTTTGCGGCTTCCATCCCAGCACTTTCAATCATTACTAGCGCCTTATCTTTGTCCACTTCGTTCACCACTACTTGCACATGAGATACTGCGGCTTTCATTTTGATATTGAATTCCTTTTCCTTCTCTTTGATAGTAGTTGCGGTACTTGTCGGACTTTTGATTTCCAGATCTAGCTGTTTGGTAGTAGCTAACAATGCAGCTACCACAGTGGCATCGTCAGGGAAATTGGGATTGCTAGTCATTTTGGCAACCACCTTATTTCCATAAGTCACCTTCTCTTCTGGGTTTTTTTTCTTCAAACCTTCTTTTACTTTTACCATGGCCTTTTATACCTCCTTTTTTCTTCGCTTCCTTCAAACTGTATACCGGCAGTAGGGCGTTTTTCATGGCCCCGAAGCTTATATATTGCCCATCATTCTGTCTCATTTAGTTTAGTGGGCGTTTACTCAACTAAATTACTTTTATTCTTATTTTTTACCCTTTTCTTCAATTCCCATGAGTTATTGCATAAGTTCTATCGAACCTTCACAACTTCCCTTGGCTCTTTAATCAAGTCCCATCGTACTTTCACAACTTCCCAAGGGAATTGAATAATTTCCTTTAGATCTTCTACAACTCCCTTGGCTATTGATTAAACTTCCATGGGTTCTTCTTCAATTTCCTTGGCTTTTTCATCAACTCTCAAAGTTCTTTGCTCAAAAGCTCTGGAACTTTACTAACTTCCCAACGAACATTGCTAAAGTTCAAGCGGACTTGCCGAAACATCGCTAGAACCTTCGAAAAATCTAGGGAATACGCTTTCGCGATTGCACCAACTGCAATTAATTACTTGTAATACGAATTCAATGAACGATACTGTTTTGCTAACTTTCGTCAGACTTTTAATGTTTGTTTAGTTTTGGTAAGTGTTTCTCAAATCTACCTTTTACTCTTTGTTTGTGGGTATACTATTAATTTTTACTTCTTGTTTTGTTTGTTGTATTTACCTACCTTTTACGTATGGATTAATTTCAGGTTACACTTTTTATAAAATATTTTTTCAATCACGCTTTGTTTCTTATTAATTCAAAACCAGCCTCACCATTTTTCAACTTTCATTAATGGTTTGGTCGCTTCTTTTAACCATTTAGGTCGATTATTCGCTACTGTACGAAAGCGTTTAAATGCCTTATTTTATTGGTAGTTTATATACATGGGTCGTGTTCATGGTTCTACCAATGGAAGATGTGCTTCGTTCTATTATTTTTCAGGAATATTGCTCAAAAACAGCATCGAAACGTGCTTTTAGTTCGCCTCAACATCCTATAAGTTCATCGATAAAAACAAAAAAATACCATTATTCTGGATTTTACATGCAACCTTAGCCAACAACAACGCATCTTTCGAACAAATCACAAGTTTTTATTGGTCGAATTTCGATTTTAATACGTTCTTTTTTTAATGAATAAAAGTGAAGTAAAAAACAAGGTTCAAAAAATATTTTTATTTTGGGAGGCAACCTTTTTCGAAACCATACGTCAGGCAATAAATACTGGTAAAATGCAAGAAATCTTAGCCCAAGACAAAAAAATAATTAGTTTCATTTTCAGTTACTTACAAAAAATAGGTACGAAATTTTAAAAATAAATTTGGTTTTGTCAATTCGAATATTTTACTTTGCTTATCGAAATATGTTAAGAAAACATGATTTTATTCATATTAAAAAATGTTTTTTCGCATGAAAATAACTGCGAAAACGCAGATTTGAAAAATAAACAACAATAAAAATTAACAATAAAATAATTAATAATTAGTACAAACCCCAAAAACGAAAAAAAATGAACATGATGAGAAGAAAGAGTAAAAAGCAAAAAACAGTAAAAACAATTAATAATTAATTACAAACCCCCAAAACAAAAAACAAATGACGAAAATTACAACAACAACAAAAGCAGCCGCACCTATACATAGGTGGTTGCTTTGTGCCGTAGTTCTTTTGGGACTAGGCATCACAAATGTGAGTGCGCAAACGTTATCAACGTATACGTTTGCACAAACGAGTGGCACTTATGCCCAAGATGGAGTTGGAGCATCATTAACTACTACTGGTACGTATGATGACAACAACTTTACTGCCGTTACTTTACCGTTTACTTTTACTTATGCAGGTACTGCATTCACCACAATTGGTGTTAGTGCCAACGGGTATTGTAAATTAGGTGCATTAACCACAACAAGTTACGCTGCCCCTGGTGCAGTTACTAACTCATTGGCTGTTTTTAATGCCGATTTGGATGGGAGTGTAGCCAACGGTGGAAATCTAAATTACGCCACTACAGGAGCTACCGGATCTCGTGTGTTTACTATGCAATGGACTAAATGGGGCTTTTTTAGTGCTGCGACAGCTGCGCAAAGTTTCCAATTGAAATTGTATGAAACAAGTAATACTGTTCAGTTTTGTTATCAACCGAATACTCCAGTTACTGGAACTGTGCACGTTGGACTCACTGGAGCAACAACAGGCGATGTAAACGTTAGAACAACCACCACTAACTGGACTGCTTCTACAGCAGGAACTTCTTCAAGTACTTGTACTTATAGTTCTACTGTTTTTCCAGCAAATGGATTAGTTTATACTTGGACCTCTGCAGCAACAGTTGCTGCGATGGCGTTTACACAAGTGGTTGGAACCTATGTACCTGTTGAAGCTGCTGTTTCTGGTACGGTGTTAACAAACAACACTTCTTCTTATGATGATTCAAACTTTGGATTACAAACTATGCCTTTCTCGTTTACTTATCATGGAGCTAGCTACACTACAGTGAGTGTTCAACAAAATGGTATCGCACAATTAGGAGCCACAACAGCTTCTGGTTATTCTTCTATCTGTTCATCTCCCGATGTATTATCTCCTTTAAATGCCGACTTATATTCATTAGCTTCTACCGCTGGTCGCGAAGCGAGTGTTTATGTTGTTGGAGTTTCTCCTAACCGTACTTATGTTATAGAATGGGAAAATTGGGGATTCTTTAGTGGTGGCTTAAATGAAATTTCTATGCAAATTCGATTAAAAGAAACTGCAAATACAGTTCAGTTTGTTTATGGACCAGCACCTGGAGCTAATTCTAGAACAGCTTATGTTGGTATTACCGGTGCAACTACTGCAGATTTTCAAGGAAGAACCACAACAACTAACTGGGCTGCTACCACAGCATCAGGTTCAGCTTGTACTTCTACAACAGTAAGTTCATCAGTGCGTCCTGTTAATGGTTTAACATTTACTTGGTCACCACCTACTTCAACACCATGTGCAGGAACACCAGCACCAGGTGCTACCAATACTAGTCTTAACCCAGTTTGTTCTGGTGTAAACTTTACACTTTCAACAGCAAATGCCTTTACTGGTATTTCAGGACTTACTTTTAACTGGCAATCATCACCTGATGGTATTACTTATACCAATACTGGTATAAATACAGCTACGTATACTCATTCTCAAACAATACCTACTTATTATAGATGTATAGTTACTTGTGCTAACGGTGGTGCCTCTGGAATCTCTACTCCTATTCAAGTAATGATGAACACATTTATAAGCTGTTATTGTACACCTACTTCTACCAACCTTCTTACTAATATGGGTGTTGCTAATTTCTCTACCACAGGAGCAATAACCAATATTACTAATAATGGTACTGCTACGGGTATAGCTTATACCAACTATTATCCTACGTTTACAGCATCTCAAATTCAAGGACAAAGTGTTAACATCAGTGTTTCTTCAACTACCACTTATTCTCAGGGATTTGCTATTTGGATAGATTATAACCAAGATGGTGTTTTTGCAGCAGGTGAGATGGTTTGGAATTCTGGAACCACCGGAACAGGAACCTTTACAGGCTCATTTACTGTTCCAGTTACAGCCACAGTTGGAACTACCAAAATGCGTGTACGAAGCAATTATGCTGCACTGCCTACCGATCCTTGTGCTGTTGAAAGTTATGGCGAAGGCGAAGATTATGGATTTACCGTACTTGCTCCAGCGGCTCCTACCATTGCAAGTTTTACTCCATCTAGCGGATGCGGTGGAAGTACTTCGGTAGTAATAACTGGTGCTAACTTTTATTCAATTTCAGGCGTTTCCTTTGGTGGTACCCCTGCATTATCTTATGTTGTAAATTCTACTACTCAAATTACTGCTGTACCTAACGCTAACACAACTGGTGTTATTTCCATAGCTAATACTTATGGAACTGGTAGCAGTGTAGGAACATTTACAATTAATACGACTCCATCAGCACCTACAGTTGATGCTGCAAGTTGGACTATAAGCCCAGGAGGCACTCAAACTTTGACTATTACAGATGTGGGCCCTAACTTTGCATGGTACAATGCTGCTACCGGAGGAACATTATTATCTAGTTCTGCTACTTATACTACACCTTCATTGTGTACCAGCGCTACTTATTATGCAGAACAAAACAATGGAACTTGTGTAAGCAGTGCTCGTACAGCGGTTACTGTAAACGTGCCATTAATTAATGCCATCACTGCTTCACCAAGCAATGGCTTAATATGTGCTGCGGGTGGTTCGGTTACTATTTCTCTAGCTAGTGTACCAGGAGCAACTTATTCATGGGTTCCTGCTACAGGTTTGGATAATACCAACACCAACTCGGTTGTTGCTTCGCCTTCAACCACCACATCGTATACGGCAACCATTTCATCCAACGGATGTAATTTTTCGCCTTCATTCAATGTTGGGGTATTGCCAGGCTCTGCAGCTGTGCCTTCGGCCACGCCTGCTTTCGCGTGTTACCCTACTACTACTCAATCTGTCCTTAATTCTAATTTAAGTGCAGGTAACTTTGGGGTGAGTTCAATTCCTTATAATTTACTTACCCCTCCAGCAACAGGAGTTACCGCTCTTGTTACGAACGGTGTAGCAACAGTTGCTCAAGCTTCAGGTTCTATGGACGATGGAGGTTGGAGTAGTATTCCATTAGGGTTTACTTATAACTTCTTTGGAACCAATTTCACAAGTGTGAATGTTGGAACCAATGGATTGTTGCAATTTGGAGCGTATAATAGTACTCAAATTGCACAGTTCTCTGGGTTTGCAGCTTTCCCATCTACTTCAAACCCTGCTAATATTATGGCATGGTTAGCAAACGATTTACAATGTGCAAGTAACACTTCTGCCTCTATAAAATATTGGACAGAAGGAATTGCCCCTACTCGTAGATTTGTCATTCAGTTCAAAAACATCGCGCAATATGGAACCACCAATAGCAATAATGGTGAAATTTTGTTGTACGAGACAACAGGAGTTGTGGAGATTCATTTAGGAACTTGTGCTTCAACAAACGTTAAATATACTGCAGTTCAAAATGCAGGTACAATTGGTGCAGCGGCACCTGGAAGAAATGGTTTTTCAACCACCATTACTACTCCAGAAGGATGGCGTTTCACTCCTCCTGCATCTTATACTTATGCTTGGTCAGCTGCCGATGCATTTACTAGCGCAAACTCAAGTTTAAGTGCTACTAATACTTCGACTACAACAGCAACAGTAACAGCAGGTGGTACATTTAATTATAATTTAACCACTACTAACCCATTAACCAACTGTGCTAATTCATCAGTACTTACTTTTGGAATAAACAACGTACCGGGTGCTCCAACTGCAACAGGTGCAACCATCAATGCAGGACAAACCGCAGCATTAACTGCTTCGGGTGTTACAGGTGCTACCTTCAATTGGTATAATGCCGCAACAGGTGGTACATTAATGGGTACAGGTGCAACATTCACCACACCATCATTATGTTCGAACACCTCTTATTGGGTTGATCAAACTTCTGGTATCTGCTTAGGTACTGGTAGAACTCAGGTGGATGTGGTTGTAAATCCATTACCGGCTCCAAGTACAACACCAAGTGTACAATGTGGTGCTAATATACCTAGTGCATCAGTTGCTTCATCAGTGCCTACATCAGGTGCAATGTTCAATTGGTACAATGCTTCAACAGGAGGTAACTTAATTCAAACTCCTCCATTTGGTTCTTTACAAACCATTTATACGAACGATTTCAGTACAGGTGCTAATGGTGCTTTGGTAACTGGAGTTGCTTCAATAGGTGGAGGTGCATTAACACTTTATCCAAATGCTGGTAGTCAAGAAGGAGCAATTGCGATTGCTGCTAGCGGATTAAACGGAAATCAATACAATGTTCAATTTGACGTTACTACTTCAGGAACTGCTGGTAATATGGCCGATGGTTTCAGTTATAGTTTTGGTGACGATGTAGCTACTACAGCTGCATACGGAATGGAACAAGGTACAGGAAGTAAGCTACGTATCAGTTTTGATGCTTTTGGAAACCAAGGTATCTATTTAGTATATGGTGAAACAGTGAATGCAGGTTATGCACAATCAGTAGGTGGAACTGTATATGCTTATTCAGGTAACACAACTTGGTTAAATTCAACTAACCATGTAACCATTTCGGTTAACACATCTGGTCAATTGACTTTAATGTTAGGCGCTACAACTATCTTTAACAACGTACAATTGCCTGCAGCTGCTTTAACAGCAAACAGAGCAGCATGGAGACATGTAATTGGCGGTAGAACAGGTGGTTCTTCAATGTCAACCGTAATTGATAATTTAGCAATTCAACAATCAGAGCCTTCAGCAGGTTCGGTTACTTATTTATCGTCTATCAATACTCCAACACATTTCTTTGTAACGGAAGTAATTGGCGGATGCGAAAGTCCACGTACTGATGTTTTTGCTGATGTTACACCAGCTCCAGCTATCACTGCTTTAACTTCTGCAGCTACAGTTTGTCCTGGTACATCGTTCACATTGAGCCAAAATGATTACACAATGTTGACCTCTACATGGTCGGCTTCACCTGCTGCAGGTAGTGGTTTAACATCATCAGCAACTAATAACAATGCAAATAGCTCATTAAGTGTTACTCCAACAAGTCTTGGAAATTATACTTATACTTTACTTGCAAATGATGGAACTTGTGGATATCAAGCTTCAGTTTCTGTAAATGTATTGGCTGCACCAGTGGTAACTAACGTAACAGCTACTCCAGCAACCATTTGTTCTGGATACACTACTTCTCTTTCTGCTCAAACTTTATCTTCAGGACCTCAGGCTTTACCTACCGGTTACGGAACCTCAAGTGCTACAAGTACTGCCGATGATGAAATCTTAGGAGTAGTTGTTGGTTCTGCAGGAAATCAAATAAATAATATCGCTGGTTGTGGTGCGACAGGTGCAGGTGCTATCAATGGCCTTTCTGCTTCTGTAGCAAACATGTATGAGAACTATACCAACTTGCCTGCACCTAGTTTTGCAATTGGAACAACAGTTCCTTTTACTGTAACAATAGGATATTGTAATGGTAATGCTTACGGAACGATTTTTGGAATCTATTTAGACCTTAACCGCAATGGTGCTTTTGAATCAAATGAGTTGATGTATACTTCTACTTATGGTACACAAGCTGTTGCTGGTACTCCTATTTCTGGAACATTTACCATTCCTTCAACTGCGACAGCAGGTTTAACCCTAATGCGAATAGTTGACGATGAATCATCAGTATTACCTGGAGCAACAGGAACTTATACTTGGGGTGAAACAGAAGATTATGCTGTTAACATCATTGGACTAGGACCAGGAACTTTGACATGGTCATGGCAACCTGGTTCATTATCAGGAGCTACAGCCACAGCTACAGTAACAGCATCAACTACTTATACCGTATCGGGAAATAATGGTGCTTGTGCTTCAACAGGAACTGTTAGTGTAACAACTGTTGCTCCAGCCGTTGCTCCTACAGCTGTGGGTGCTGCAACAGCTTGTGGTACAGGAACAGTAACCTTAACTGCTACAGGTACAGGAGGAACATTAAATTGGTATAGAGTTGCAACTGGCGGAAACGTTATTGCTTCAGGTGCTTCATTCACCACTCCATTAATTAATGCAGACTCTACTTATTATGTTGCTGAAAACAATGGAACATGTGACGGAGTTAGAACATCAGTCGTTGCTACTTACACACCACCACCAGCTGGTGTAACTGTGAGTGGAAGCAATTTACAACTTTGCTTACCTACAACTAACAATGCGATACTTTCGGCTACTAGTGCATACTCAGGATATTCATTTACTTGGTCTCCTGCTCCAGTAAGTACATCAACTACTGTGTACACAAATGATGGTGCAATAGCTCATCCTTCAAGTACTACTACTTATACAGTTACTGGAACTGATGGTACTTGTATTGCACAAGCAACTATTACCGTTCAAGCTGGAAATTATCCAACCTTGAATTCAGTGACTGGTAACTTACCTACTATTTGTTCTGGTACAACTAGTCAATTAGTTGCATTTGCTACAGCAGGAGGAGGAAGTAGTACAACACCAACTTATTGTACTCCAGCTCCAACCTATTGTTCATCTTATGCTTCTTATGGAAACTACTTATCTCAAGTATCTTTGAACGGAACACCTAACATGGTGAACAACACAGGTCACACTTCATCATCCACACAATGTTATACTAACTATGCTCCTGGATCTCTAGGAACAACTACCACTACTATTGCAGCAGGAGGAAGTTATTCAGTAGGTTTCCAATGTGCACAAACAGATGCTAACATGGTGAGTGCTTGGATTGACTTTAATAACAACGGAACATTTGAATCGTCAGAAATGATAGCTACAGGTGTGTCATTGGCTACAGCTAATACAACATATGGTGCAACATTCACTGTGCCTTTCACTGCAACAGGTGGAGCACACGTTATGCGTGTTATTTTGAACTACAGTTCTAATCCAACAAATCCTTGTAACTCAAACTCATCATTAACTTGGGCAGATGTAGAAGACTACCAAATTTCAATTCAAACAGGAACTGGTCTTAACTATGCTTGGAGTCCATCATCAAATTTGAGTTCGTCAACTATTTACAACCCAGTTGCAACACCTCCAGTAACAGCTACTTACTCGGTAACTATTACAGACCCTTCATCAGGTTGTGCTGTTACAGGTAGTACCACAGTTAACGTTAACCCAACTCCTAGTACACCAACAATTTCTGCTGCTGCGACTTCGGTTTGTGGTGCTGCTACTACCGCATTAACTACTACTACTCCACAAGCTGGAAATAGCATTAAATGGTATAATGCGGCAACAGGTGGAACATTGTTATATACAGGAGATGTATTTACTACACCTATTGCTACAGGTAATGCTACTTATTATGCAGCAGAAGAAAGTGCAACATGTGCAAGTACACGTTCGTCACAAACTATCTCTTGGACTCCAGCTCCAACTGTAACGGTTAGCAGCCCAACTACTTTATGTAGTGTTGCTCCAGTTACATTGTCAGCAAGTAGTTCAAACGACCCTAACTACACTTATACATGGACAGAAAGTGGTGTTAATACTTTAGCTACAACCACAGGTTCATCTGTAGTGGCTACTGTAGCAACAGCTACTGTAGTTGCAAGTACTACTTATACAGTAACAGGTAGCGATCCTACAACAGGATGTGCTTCTTCTGCTACTACTAATGTTACTTTGTACAACTTCCCAGCAGTAAATGCACATGCAACACCAACTGCTATTTGTACTGGTAGTACATCTCAAATAACTTCAGGATTATCAGCTGCTAACTTCTCTGTTACATCTATCCCTTTTGCTCCACTGACTGCTCCAGGTAATGCAACCGTTCTTGCAAATGCAGGAGTTGCAACACCAGCATTAACTTCAGGAAGTTTGGATGATGGATATTGGAGTAATATTCCAATTGGATTTAACTATAACTATTTTGGAACAGTATACAATACTGTACAAATTGGTACTAATGGTGTAATCGAAGTTGGAAATGGAACGATGTCAACACAATTTACATTCTCGAATTTCCCAAGTTCTGCTAATCCTTGTAACGTGGTAGCAGTAATGGCTCAAGATTTGTACTTGTACACATCTGGAACAGTTAGATATTGGTCAACAGGTACAGCACCATTGCGTAAATTTGTTGTAGAATACTTTGATGTTCCTGGCTTTACAACTGCAGGAAATATTACTGTTCAAGCAATATTTAGTGAAACAGTAGGAACTGTAGAAATACATGTTACTTCTGTGGCTGATGCTACACATAACAAAACTATTGGTTTACAAAACTGTGCGGGTACAATAGGTGCTTCAGCTCCTGGTAGAAATAATTCGAATTTCACTATTTCAACACCAGAAGCTTGGAAATTTACACCTCCAGGAAGTTATGTATTCAATTGGTCACCATCTACTACGCTAAGTTCAGCAACAATTGAGAATCCGGTAGCGACACCAACTGCAACAACATCATACATAGTTTCAATACTTGATAACTTAACTGGTTGTAGCAAACTAGACACAGCTGCAGTTGTTGTTGAAACAATTCCAACTTCACCAAGTGTAGTGGGAGGAACAAATTGTGGACCTGGCGTTGTGAATTTATCAGCTGCATTGAATGCGGCAGATCCTGCATACTATACTTTAAGATGGTATGATGCATCAACTGGTGGAACACTTGTTAATACCGGAACTACTTATAGTCCTAGTATTAGTTCAACAACTACTTATTATGTAGAAGCATTTAATGGAGCATGTGCTACACCAACTCGTGTGCCAGTGACTGCTACTATCTTTTATGCTGTATCAACTATCTCTGTACCTACATCAACACCAGTTTGTTCAACTTATGGAACAACTATAACTGCGGATGCAACTGCAGGTGCTGATGCAATTACTTATTCTTGGAGTCCAGCAACTTATTTAACTAGTACTTCAGGAGCTACCGTTACAGCATCGTCTGTTACTTCTCCTATTGACTATACAGTTACTGCAACTTCATCGAACAACTGTACAAACACTGCTATCACATCATTAACAATAGATGCATTACCAGTAGGTTCGTATTCAGGTTCTACTGCAATTTGTGATAATTCAACTACTGCAATTACTTTAACTTCTGATATACCAAGTACATTTACTTGGACAGCATCAGATATTACAGTAGGTGGTACAGCTATTTCAGTTCCAGCAACTGGAAGTGGAAGTACAATTTCAAATCAATTACACAATGCGACTTTCGCACCACGTGTAGTAAGATATGTAGTTACTGCTCATTCAACAACAACACCTACATTGTGTCCGTCAGCAACATATAATGTTGATGTAACAGTAAATCCAACACCAGATGCTTCTGCTAGTTATTCTAGCACTTCTATCTGTAGTGGTTTACCATCAAACGTAGCGTTGAGTTCTTCAGTATCAGGTGCAACATTTACTTGGTTCGAATCAAACAATAGTGGAATCGTATCAGGAACATCACCTATATCAAGCGGTTCAACTATCAATGATATATTGAGTAATACAACTAATACCACTGTTGGAACTATCAAATATACCGTAACACCAAGTGCTAACGGATGTGTTGGAACAGCTTTATTGACTTCACAAATATCCGTTAAACCAACACCAGTTGGAGTATCTACCCCATCATCAGATATCGTTTGTGATGGATATGCACCAACATTTGATTTAACGACAGGCGCACCAGGCATCAATACTTTTGCATGGTCAGCAAGTGGAACAGCAGGAACAAGCGGATTTAGTACAACCACCCAAAGCGGCAATAGTATCTCCGAAGTGTTGCACAACGATGGCAGTGTAGATTTAAGTGGAACCGTAACCTATTCTATCACACCAACTGCGGGAGGATGTGTAGGATCAAGCTATACAGCTACCGCATCTGTAACAGCACGTCCATCAGGAAGTGCATCCGCAACTACTATTTGTAGTGGAGATGCAGTGTACATACCATTAACAGCAGCGTCAGGAGCAACCGACTTTGCATGGACAGCAACAATGTTAAGTGGAAGTGTAAATGAGAACATAGCAGGAGGCGACTTGAATGGTCAAGACCCAGCAGCGATTTCAGTATCAGCAACCAATGCAAGTACCTCAAGTGATGCAGTAGTCAACTTCAGCATTACCCCATTAGGAGGCAGTTGCCCAGGTGTACCATTTGACGTACAGTTAACCATCCATGCATTACCATCAGTAAGTGCAACCCCATCAAATGCGTTCAGTATTTGTAGTGGAAGCAATACAGGTACGATTACGTTCACAGGTTCAGTAGCAGGAACTACCTTAGATTGGTCAGGTTACGAAGCGACCAATAATATCGTAACTGGTTATTCAACAGGGGGCAGTGCTACCGATGTAGTGACAATCAATGATGCATTAACCAATACAGGTTATGCTCCATCGGTTGTAGAATACATGGTAACCCCGACTTCACCGTTCGGCTGTACCGATCCATTCTTTAACAACTACTTTGTAGATGTAACAGTAAATCCAATCCCGGTTGGAACGGCATCAGCGAACGAAAGTTTCTGTCATACCGGAACAACAGGAATCAGCTTAACAGCTGCAACCGATCCATATACCGATTATAGTTGGACAGCAAGTGGATCATCATCCCATGTATCTGGCTATAGTGCAGGAACAGGAGCA
>Ga0194047_10000463_pt1 | contig 27467 bp, 21 predicted proteins | sample JunL225m_MetaG_2_FD_160070 | JGI IMG/M metagenome (GOLD analysis project Ga0194047, IMG submission 160070) | Anoxic zone freshwater microbial communities from boreal shield lake in IISD Experimental Lakes Area, Ontario, Canada - Jun2016-L221-5m | ecosystem: Environmental > Aquatic > Freshwater... | reverse complement strand
GAGCTAATAATATCGGTATTTCCTTGGTTTAATTCATTATTCCATATTGTCCCCACAAAATATTCAGATTTTTTATAAGGAAAATAAGTGGGGGGCATAAACTCACTCTCTAAATAGGGGGTTCCCCAGGATTGGTGCAATACTTTACCAAGATGGTCATAAGAAGCGACCCCATAAAATCGTTGATTAATATTGTTATCAAACTGTGCTAATTCAAGAAAGCGATCAAATGTTAAAACCTGGAGAAGAATATATTGTTCAACTTTTAATCGCTCGACGAAACTTCTCTCTGGATTATGGAGACAATATTTAGCTTTAGGATGATTAGGCAACCATTTCATAGCCCTATTAGTTGCAATTATTAAATCATTATCTTGGATAAGATTTCTATTTTTATCCTCATCATTTACCCATATAACCGGAATATCAAGTTTTTTTAGAGTAACAAAAAAACCCCGTTGGATAAAATGTAAAGTATCGTTATAACTTGTACGCAAACCCCAAATAATTATTCTTTTTATATTTAATTCATTATTTAATTCTGAAATTTTCATTTAACAAAGAATTTTCGAAAAAGTAAATTAAGTCTGTCTAGTAATTTATAGCAAATAGTAAATAATTTTGCCGTTAAATCTAGAGTTAACACAATAAAAATGTGTTTAAAATTAACATAATTTTTATTGCTCATATTTAAGAAAATAATACCCTATAAATTCCATGAATTTTATTTTTTATAGTTGTTTTGAAAAATATCTTAAGAAAATATTTTATGCCACGTGATTTAAATAATAAATTCGCCGCAAGAAATATTAGATCTACCTGCTGATCTTTATTTATTGAATTCCTAGAGTTAGCAAAACTAGAAATATAATTTAATAATTTAATTAAATTATTGTTTATATAAATTTTTCTTAATTTTTTGGATGCAGCAGCTATTTCATTTTTTTTAATCTTAGAAAGTGATTGCTCATTATGTCTATAAAAATATAATGCATCTGGGTGATTGGTAAATTTTGCACCTGCCTTATGCATTCTTATCCACAAATCATAGTCTTCAGCTACATGATGAGGTTGATAGAAAAGATTATTTTCAAGTAAGAATTGCTTTCTTATTAAAACCGAACCATGTGCAAAAGGAACCGTATTAGCTAAACGTAAATCGATCGCCTCACATGAAAGTGGGACATCGCAATCTTTTATAACAGTTCCATTTTTATCAATTACTGCCCACTTACACCCACAGATATCAGCATTTTCAGTGTGAATCATTAACAATTCATTTTCCAACCTATTAGCGTGGCTAATATCGTCCGCATCCATTCTTGCAATATATTTACCGCTTGAAACTTTAATTCCTTTATTTAGTGATGAAGAAATTCCTAAATTTTTATCATTCGATAGGCATAGTATTCTTGAGTTTTTATATGAGAGAATAATTTTTTTTGAATTATCTGTCGAGCCATCATCGATTAAGATGAACTCAAAATTTTGATAAGACTGACTTAAAATACTTTCAATTGATGCGGCTAAATAATTTTCGGCATTGTAAACGGGCATTAATACCGTTATTAATGGATTATTATTTAAATTGCTATCCACATTAATCTTTTTTATTTTTTATAGAATGATAGCCATTCTCTAAGCCTAAAAATCCAACTGCCCCGCTGAATTATTTTTTCTTCAAGTCTCTGGCATTTTTCATGAGAAGAAAGATATAGTTTTTGATATAAAGTCATTTTTTTTAATTGATTATCTCCAGTTAAGGTCTCAATAACGTCTAATGCATCTTCATTGGCCTGCCTAATTTCTTTATGTTTTTTTTCTAAATGTAATATATAAGGTTTTCTATTTTCTAGATTTTTATATTCTGGAAAAGCAAATGTTTCGGGTAATGCATAAACATTATTTTTGCTACATAAAAAATAATTTAAATAAGATTCATCATGCCAAACTGGAATTGAAAAGTTTAATAAATCATTATTCACTAGATCATTTAATTTACTAATTAAAGAAATAAAAATATCTTTCTGCCCGCCCCAAAAACATCCTTGGTAATAAATTTTCCTTTGCTGTGGATGAATATATACACTACTTATTCGGTCTATTTCAAAAAGCCCTTTTGAATTTAGATAGCCGGGGTGGCGAACTGCTATCAATTCTTTGCTATAAATAGATGTAGGAATTTTAGATATTACCTTCATATCCGCATCCATATATATCAAAAAATCATTTGTTGCGAATTCTTTTATATTCTTAAATATCCAGTGGTATCGTAAAAGCGTACTAAATGGCCAACTTAAGTGGGGAATTGAGATAATTTTAATAGTCTGATCATTACATTGCTGATCGGTAAAGCAGTAAAAATTAATTTTATATTCAGGATACTCTAAATATTGCTTGATACTTTCATGTAAATTGGGAATAAATTCTGAAAAATACTTTCCTGTAGCAATCGTAATAATTCCAATTGATTTTCTAGTTATGCTTGAAGTCATATTTCTACTATTTTACGTTATTTGTATCTACTAATTATATTAATCTAAAATACAATGAACTACGCTACCTAAATAATATTCATAAGGTTAAATCATAAGTGGACTCCAAGGGGATAATTGATGTTGTAATTCCAGCATTTAATGCGGCCCCATTTATTAAGGACGCCTTAAGTTCTGTTATTGTGCAAGGCCAAATTGTTGGAAAAATTATTGTAGTAAATGACGGCTCTACTGACAGTACTAGACAAATAGTTGAAAATTTTTCGCAAAATCACCCTAATTTTGATTGGCATCTTTTAAATCAAAAAAATTCAGGCCTTTCAAATGCCAGAAATACAGGAATTCTATTTTCAACTAGTGAATTTATAGCTTTTCTTGATTCTGATGATATCTGGTTACCAAATAAATTAAATGCTCAATATTCTGTATTTATAAATTCTCAAGATAAAAAACTAGGGGTAGTTTACTGTGGCTATTTTTTGATTAACTCAAATAAAGATATCTTATTGGAAAAATATAATGTCATTTACCCTAAACTTAAAGGATATATTTATTCAAAACTTCTTAACGGTAACTTTATTTCAGGTAGTGGTAGTAGCGTACTAATAAAAAGGAAATGTCTTGATCAAGTTGGTAACTTTGATGAAAGCTTGCAAGCCTGCGAAGACTGGGATCTATGGTTACGTATTTCTAAGGTGTTTCATTTTGATTTTATTGATAAAGAATATTTGTTAATACGAGTACATTACGCTAATATGCAAAAAAATAGATTAAGAATGCTTACTTCCGAGCTTATGCTACTAAATAAATTTGTTAAAAATAAAGAAATTAACTTTTTTTTACTTTGGAAAATTAGAACAATTCTCGTCTTATTAAAAATAAATCCTGATGACATTGAAGGATTTAATTCATGTGATCCTCTTCTTAAAAAATTATTCTCAAATTTTAGGCTAAAGCTAATAAAAATTTATTTACATTCTTTAAGCTGGTTTGCTTTATTGTATTTAAATAAAATTAAACAGCGAGACTTAAGCTAGAATTTGTAGTTAATCGCTTTAATTTTTCCCATAATTTTTGCCGGGATTTTTAGTAGCAATATTAGTAAATTTGTATAAATTCCATTTTGCTTGCAAGCCCTAATAATCTCTTTATTCAGTTTAAAATTATTTATTAGTCCGGAAGTGCTAGCTCCACCATAGCGCATTTTTATAATTGGGCTTGGAAAATATGTAAAGCTTTTTTTATTTATGTGCAATATTCGAATTAGCATTTCAAAGTCTGCGGCAATTTTATAACTCGTATCAAATTGGCCAACCTCTTCATAAACATACTTTTTCGCGAAGAAAGTTGGATGAGCGGGCATCCAGCCATATCTAAACTTGTTTATATGAAAGTGGCTAGAGTCATAATATCTAATGGGTTTATTTTTATTTTTTTTGTCGACATATACCAAGTCTGCATAGATACAATCACTTTTTTTTTCTTTTAACAATTGCAAGACCGTGCTAATGACGCCATTATCAATATATACGTCATCGGAATTGATTAGCCCAACAACATCTCCCTGCGCCATTTTTAGACCCTTGTTCATGGCGTCATAAAGTCCCTCATCTTTTTCAGAAACCCACTTACTTATTTTATTACCATATGACTTGATAATATCTACAGTTTTATCGATGGAGCCACCATCGACGATGATGTATTCAATATTACTATAATCCTGTGAAAGAACTGATTCAATCGTTTCTTTTATTGTGGATTCGCTGTTAAAACATACTGTAATAATTGATACCTTCACAATTGAATTCCAAGTAATTTTTTTATCGCGTTTGTCGGGCTCTCATTATTATTTTGAATATATTTTTTAAGATCTTTAAGGTTTTGATCTGCTAATGATCTATACCAGTAAGCCTGCAAATAATGGAAACGTGATCCATTAATTTGGTCTAAAAATCCAAATAAAAATATGTATCTAAAAAGATAATATCCTTTTACCCTTATCTCGCTAGGTAATTTTGCATACACTTTTTCCTTAATCCATCGCTTAGTCCCGCGAGCGGATTTTTTTTCATTAGAGTAAATATCATTTACATTATTATTAAATTTATACTCTAAATTTAATAAGTCGATAGCCTCTCTTTTAGCATAATTTTCATGTTTTCTTATCCACCAATCTAAGGACTGTAAATTATCATCAATTATTGCCCCGCTTAAATTGATAGTTTTACCACTTACAATAATATGCTCATCCATCCATCTTGATTCTGATTGTCCGTGTCCATATCTAAACATACGAAGAACTTTAGTTGAACCTACGCCTCCAAAGCGAACTAGTTTTTTCTGAAAAATAATCTTACGAATACAAACTACCCCATTAATACTTTTAGTATTGGTTAAATAAAGCTTATTTATTTGTAAAATTAACTTTTCAGATAAGTATTCATCTGCATCCACTCTCATTACCCAATCAGTCTCTTCCGGTAAGCAAGATAGCGCCCAATTAAATTGGGCGGCATGGTTATTTTCCCATATACGCTGTAGAACCTTCACTTTATATAAATTTGCTATTTGTAGCGTGCTGTCAGTTGAAAATGAATCAACAATTAAAATATTTTTAGTTATTTTCAGTATACTTTTTATGCATCTTTCTATATGCAACTCCTCATTAAAAGTTAGGATAATTACAGTTAGGGATTTCATTAACTACCACCCTTTTTGATCACTATGCTCAAATAATAATTTTTTATTAAAAAGACTAAAGATGCCCATATGCTATAGACGCCGTTCTCAATTAAGGCCTGTTTATACTCAATTAACATTTTTGGAAGTTGACTATTACTTCCATATGGCTCATTAATTATTAACGTAATTTTTTTTCTTATAATTTTTAATGGAAATTTATTTATTCTTAAATAATGTTCAAAATCTGCAGCCAACTTATAGTTAATATTAAACTTATCTTTTATAAGTAACTCTCTTGCATAAATTATTGCTTGATGTGAAGTTGGTAACGACCAATATCGCCATATATTTGGTCTAGGTTTTCGAATTTTATTGTTTAATTTAAAACCAAATAAATATAAATCAGCTTCTAGATTTAAATCTAGCGATTCAAAGGTGGTAATATTTTCTGATAACTCATCTCCACTGTTTAAAAAAATTATCCATTTTTTATTCGACAGTGCAACACCCTTATTCATTGCATCGTATATTCCATTATCTGGCTCAGATATTAAAATATCGGCTTTGGTACTAAATTTATTTGCTAATTCAATTGAACCATCATCTGAATTGGCATCTATAAAAATCCATTGAAAATCTCTTGTTTGTACTTTTTTTAATGAGTTAATTGTTCGCAATAAACCCTTGCTGTTATTTTTATTAATGGTAACAATGCTCAGCATAATATTGGCCAATAATCTATATTAGATTTTGCTTAAGCGCGATAGTTTGTTGGTGCTGAAGATATGCAAACACTGAAATTAATATCCCCCAAAAAGCTAAGCCATTAGAAAACCCACCAACGGAGGTTGCTACACAGGTAATTGGCGCTAAAATTATTACAGCTAACTTTAAACCCGTTTCTTTCTTTGTAATTGCCAAAAAAATAAACGGGATACTTAGTGTGATGTATATTCCGAATTGAAATAGAGCCCTTGTATAAAATGCTTGTAGCATCAGTGGGTCACAATTGTGGCTATTACCAGTAAACCATTCTGCAAAATCAGGCAGTTTAATGCAAATATATCTGGGGACTTTTTCATATATACCAAACCCAAACGGAGTGCTTAATATCTCCATTAAATTTGAGTTGTAATGCGTCAATATCGCCTGTAATGATTGCACTCGATCAATCGTTCCAATTGGCGCTCCTATATTTCTTCCTTTTGCTATATAAAATGTGGTGAGCATTGCCAATATAGCTACGGTAATTTTTTGTTTCCAGCTAACTGCAAAGAAATAAAAAATACAAATTACAGCAAAAGAAAGTAATCCTGATCTGCTTCCAGCTAAAATAATAACCGAAACCAATAATGCAAATTTCTTCCAATCTCGTTCTTTATATATAAAAAAAGCAATGCAAAAGCAATTTAAATAAAATGTAATTTCAAAATTGTTTTCAAATATAAAGAATGGTCTTGTGGACATTAACTGTGCTAACCCAGCATTCTCTTTTAAATGTACTAAAAATAAATTCCAAAGTAGGATAAGCGGATAAATAACTAAAAAAATTCTCACTCCACGAATAATTTCAATTTTAGGGATATTTTTTGAATAGGCAGCTAAAACGCATATATAAAAAAATGGTTTTAAAGCTACTAAATAATTATTTGTAAATTCGCTATCTGGTGGCTCAGGTGAAAATAGGAAAAATCCTACCAAAAGGATTAGTCCAAGAAAAAATAATGGGGATATTTCCTGATTTAAATCAGGAAATTTATATATCAAATAAGCTAAAAGTAGTAAGTCTGGCAAATAAAATACTGGTATAGGAAATATAAATATAGCAGTATTTAAGATGCAACATACAATAAATGCCCAAATCAAATTCAAGTGATCTTGAATTACATTAAGCACTGTATTTTTCTTTCAAAATTGATCCGAAGGCTGTAAACAATAGTCCCAATATAAATGCAAAAATTATAGTTTTTAAGGGATCTGGCTTTATATAGTTATCACTTAATCTAATTGACATCAACAATGCCGGCCTTTCGCTAACTATACTATCTACCAACATTGGATTTGTGTTTAATTTTAAAGCAATAATAGCTTTCTCTAGAATTCCATCCAAGTCTGATATGACCATATTTTGCAATAAATTTGCACAAAGCAAAGCTTGTTCTTTTCCTCCGATTCTTAACGTAAAGCGAATCGCATCAGCATTATTTGCTAGGGATATCCTAGTTGAATTAGTGAATTTTTTGCGGTTAAAGTTGGTATCTTCTCCCATGCAGTTTGCAATTAATTCCCCTGGAAATATTAATGGGTTTTGCACGAGCCGCATAAAATCAAGTCCTGAGATTGGTAGCGTCCACTCTATTTTAGGGCTTAGTTTCTGTATTTTGGGAAGCCGAATAGTAAAATCGGCCTCATATATTTTAGGCGAAATCGCGATATATATGACTGCTGAAAATAGGCAAATAATTTCTACGCCTATAGCTATCTTCCAGAATCTATGCCACCACAGGGTAATCGAACGGTAGCTTATTTTCATCATAGATTATTAGGCGATCTAGTTTAGTAGTGACGGTATACAGTGATAAAGTGTTATCAGGAGCTATATTATTTATATCTAATTAGATTTTACTGCGAAACCCCCCGCTATAATCTATTCAATTCGGGATAGCTATACTGTGAAAGTTCTATCTTAAAATATTACAAGGCGCTTTTCTACTAAAATGTCCGCTGTACTCATTTCCTTTTTTACGTCCTTTGTAGGATGTCTTTTTTTAATTAAATTCCAACATCTCCATAATCACTTTACTGGCGATTCTGACTTTTCTGGTATTCAGAAATTTCATCTTAAAGTTGTGCCCCGAATTGGTGGATTACCTATCTTTATAGGCCTTGCTGCTGCACTATTATTCCGCTGGTCCAGTAACAATCTTGTAGGTCATTTTGCAATCTTAATGCTTATTTCTTCTCTGCCCTGTTTTTTAGCTGGGCTGGGAGAAGATGTCACTAAAAAGGTGCATCCTCGTGCGCGCTTGCTAGCTGCAATGATTTCAGCTGCATTAGCAGGTCAACTTTTAGATGCTTGGCTTACTAATGTGCAAATTTTTGGGGTGGATTGGGTTCTTTCAATACCTCTTATTTCTATGCTATTTACCTGCTTTTGTATTGCGGGTGTAGCTCATTCGTTTAACATTATTGATGGCTATCATGGGCTTTCAAGCGCCGTTGCAACTATTATTTTATTTGGCCTAGCTTACGTTGCTTTTCAGGTTAAAGATTATCCAATTATGATTTGTTGTTTTGCGGGCATTGGCGCGATAGTTGGTTTTTTATTTTGGAACTACCCTAAAGGCTTAATTTTCTTGGGTGATGGTGGTGCCTATTTGATTGGATTTTGGATTGCTCAATTATCGCTATTACTAGTTCTCCGTAACCCTATTGTGTCAAAATGGTTTCCGCTTCTTTTGTGTTTTTACCCCATATTTGAAACACTTTTTACCATCTACCGGCGTCTTTTTTTAAAACGAATTAGCCCTGGAATCCCGGATGCAGCCCATCTTCATCAGATTATTTATAAAAGAGCTGTGCGTTGGGCAATAGGCACTAACATTGGCGAACTAATAACTCAACGAAATGCTATTACAGCTCCTTATTTATGGCTATTATCAAGTTTGGCTGTTATTCCAGCAGTTCTTTTTTGGAATAATCATATCGCCCTTAAATTATTTAGCGGTTTATTTGCGCTAACTTATATTTGGCTGTACTGGTCAATCGTGCGATTTAAAACGCCAAAATGGTTAATTATAAATAGGGAGTAAGTTACCAAAAAAGAGGTGGTTTTATCTGTACTCCCAAGCGACGACTATCAGTGCTGATGCCCAAGTTTCTTGGCGTATAACAACTCGATAATTCTAAACGTGCTGTCAAAATATTAGTTGATTTTGCGTAGGCTTCCGGTAGTAAAAGATTAAGTTGCATAGTTTCATTTGCGGACCATTGAAACACTTGACTCGCGATGAGCACCTTGCCTTTACCCGCTTCCCATGATAAGAATTCCAGCTTAGCTCGTAATGGCTTATAGGATAGGATTGGGCGACTCGGGGTTATTTCAAGACTCAAGCCCCTGGTATCTTTTGGAACTCGCTCCTCCCATGCTCCCGATGTCCACCCATCCTCACTGAGTGGTTTTGCTAATTTGTAGCAATCATTTCCCGCATAGAATGGCAAGCGATAAAATGAAGAAATAATTTCTGTGCTTAGTGCTATTACTGCTATGCTTAAAATGCCGATTAAATACCATCGTCTAGACTCAGGGTTGCTAGATTTAATTTCTGGGGAGCTTTTGGCTCTTTGAGGCCAACTATAAATCAACCCCAAGAGGGCTGCGCCGAGCAATAAATTTTCTCTTACTAAAAATGCATGGGCAAAGATATTTCCTAAGAAAAGACCTATTAACCCAATGACTGCAGGATATAGATGCTGTCGATGAAGCGCCTTAAACCAAGGGTATAAAAATACTAGTAAAAATATAGCGCAGCCAATTAAGCCTGTTTCAGTTAAGGTTTGTAAGAAATAATTGTGTGCATTTTCGCCCCCGTAGTGTTCCAAAAAATAAGAGCGGCTAAAACTTGGATTTGACGACAGCCGATAAAACTCCCCTTGGCCAATCCCAAATAAGGGATAGGAAAAAAACATTCTCAGCGCTGCTGCCCAAATTTCAATTCTTGAACCTAATAGGCCACTCCAGGCACTAAGGCTAGATAAATCTAGCTTTTTTACTTGCTCGAAGAGCTGACCAATCCATCCGAGCTTATGCAAATCTTTACTATCAAGAAGTATGATAATGCTTATCAGCCCAAAGCAGGCGAATAAAGAAACGACATTAACCCAAATAAAAAAACTTTTTTTATTGTCCTGCTTATTTGTTTGTTGTTTTTTTAATGACCTATCTTGTGATTGTTGATAGCTAAAAATAATCCAGCCAATACATAAAGCGCTAAGTCCAAAAAGGAGAGATGCACGGGATTTGCTTGCAACTAAACCAATAATAGACAAAACTATGACTGCTAGAACAATATAACGCTCCCAAGATGGGCGGCTGTCCTGACATAGCCAGTAGTAACCCCATAAACCTACTACCCCTAATAACATATGAGCAGCAAAGGCATGTAAATCAGGTTGCAAGCCAATAGCGGCGTAACCGAAAGCATCTTTTCTAAAGTCTAGAGTTGATTCTGCCAAACCAAACCCGGTAAAGCTTTGGAGGAGACCTACTATAGTGGCGATCGCTAATCCCAATAATAGCGGCCGAAATATCGCCGCATTGCGCATTTTCTCTGGCAGGAATTGTAAGTTCCACATTACTAAGGCGACCATTGCGCTAGCTAAGGAGTAAGCAATCCAATCACGCAGCGGTAAAAAATCAGCTTGCCAATCAATCGGGCGAAAATGAATTAGATTAAAAATAAACCCGTTGATAGAAACAGCGCTAGCTGATAGATGTAGATTGCGAAAAATACTTAAGAGTACTGAAGCTGTAATTAACAAGGAGACCAATCCTACTGGCCAAGGCATAGTTGCAATAGGTGTTTTTTTAAAGTCCCCCGTAAAAATTATTTGTATAAAAGTACCCAAAAATAGACCAGCCACTAAATCTAAACCAACATTTAATACGGGTAGAAATTGAATTCCTGTTAAAGCGCTCAGTTGGGTATGAAGACCAGCTGATAATGGAAGTAATGCAAGGACGCCCATTAATCCCCACGGCTTGGGGAGGAGGGTAAAGAATAAGCCGCATAAAAAAAGATAGGCACTTGTTACCGGAAAAGCGGCGCCCCAGTGAACCCAATCATTTGCTAAAACTGCTAACGATCCAATCAACGCCGCTAGTAAGCCAAATATTGACAAAATAGTTTGTAAATAGCCCCACTTTGCTTCAATTTTCGGAAGCTTTATTTGGCCCAAGGAATGCCTCATAGTCAAACCTAAATAAAGATGGTAATGATGGTAATAACTGCTAAAACAGGTATTTTAGGTGTTTAGTGAGAAAATAGCTCCAAATTAGCATGGTCTTGATAAATTGCACTGAAATCGAATGCCCATCAAGATCCTGCTTATCTCCATTAAAATTGTTCTTAAATGGTAACGAAACTTCATTTGAAATCTCAAAAAATTCTACTGACTGGTGCTAATGGCTTTACCGGTCGCTGGTTTACTGCAATAGCGAAGGATGCTGGGCATGACATTGTTGCCTTAAATGCGGATTTGATGGACGATACTTTAGAGGCTGAGGTACTTAAGATCAATCCTGATGCGGTAGTTCATCTTGCTGGCATTAGTTTTGTGGCCTCCGAAGATCAAGAGGCTTTTTACCGAGTCCACGCGCTTGGAACCAGCCGCTTACTTGAAGCACTAAGTAAATTGACTCACCCACCTAAAAAAGTACTTCTGGCCAGTAGTGCTACCGTCTATGGCAATTTTGGCGCAACTGAATCTTTAGAAAATCAAGTACTTGCGCCTATTGACCACTATGCCATTAGCAAAGTCGCCATGGAAGAAATGGCTAAAACTTTCTTTCATCAATTGCCGATTGTGATTGTGCGCCCCTTTAATTACACTGGACCCGGACAAAAGCCAAATTTTCTGATTCCCAAATTAATTACCCACTTTGCAGAAAAAAAAGATTTTATTGAATTGGGTAATCTGAATATTGAACGGGAATTTAATTCTGTCAAAATGATCTGTGCGGCATATTTTGGATTACTACAATTTGGTGAATCTGGTGAAATTTATAATGTTTCTTCAGGTCAAGCATACTCACTTCAATTTATTATTGATATTCTAATTAAACTTACTGGACATACCCCACAAATTCGGGTTAATCCCGCCTTTGTGAGGGCTAGTGAAGTGCACCGCATGTGTGGCAATCCGCAAAAACTCATTTCACTTCTGCAAGCGCATGGTGTTTTACTGCCTAAAATTTCGCTTGAATCGACCCTTCAAGAGATGCTCTTGGATGCAAAAAAATAATTCTCTACCAAGCGTAAATCTACGAACCTTTTTGGTGGGTTTTTTAGTGAAAGCCTGGGCTTGAAACTGGCTTTTGGAACCACCCTATTAGAGCGGGGCTTGCAGGCTAATGGAATTGATGGGATTGGTCAATATTGTCAAGAGCTGCTCTATCAATTTGAAAAAAATCCTCAAGCGCTAACTGTTCAGCCTTATACCTTTGGTCTTGAAACAAGTAACCCGCATACTCCTACCCATCGTTTCCCAAGCTATGGGCGCTATGCAATCGCGAGCCAATTAAAAACTAATCATGCTAACTGGTTTGACTCTGCAGATCTAGTACATGCTACAGACCAACTTATGCCCCTATGTCTAAAACCCGTAATTGCGACTGTGATGGATGTGATTCCACTAAGCCATCCTCAATTTATTAAGTCACCTTCGCGCTTTTTAAAAGCCAATCTCTGGAAATACTTAACTCGACGCGCTGCCCGCATCATTACTATTTCAGAATTTTCAAAAACCCAAATTGCCCACTATTTTGACTATCCCACTGAGCGGATTGATGTGATACCACTGGGGGTCAATGCGCAGTATTTCGAACGCCTTAGTGAGCAGATAAAAAATAACGTATTAAGCCGTCTTGGGATTAATACGTCATTTTTTATTTTCATTGGCTCAATTCAGCCTAGAAAAAATCTCCAACGCCTACTTTTAGCGCACGCTAAATTACCGCGCGATCTTGCAAGTAGATTTCCACTTGTAATTGCAGGAAAAGTGGCTTGGGATAATGGTGAAATTCTCAGCTCCATTGAACGTGGGATTGCAGAAAAGCGCTGTATTTATTTGAATTATGTAAGCGATCTTGAAAAGCGCTGCTTACTGCAAAGTGCAGTAGCCATGCCCTTTGTTAGCCTGTATGAAGGTTTTGGATTGCCGATTCTAGAAGCCTTTGCTTCTCAATTACCAGTCCTTACCTCGAATTGCTCGGCTATGCCAGAAGTGGCGCAATCCGCTGCTCTTTTGGTCGACCCAATACAGGAATCTGAGATTACTGAGGCGTTGCTAGAACTGATTGACAATCGCAATCGTTGCGAAGAATTACAGGCTGCTGGCTTAGAGAGAGCTCGTGAATATTCTTGGGAGAACACCTTTACGCAAACGCTAGCAAGCTATCAAAAGGTGATATAAATTTTAAAGCTGAAGTGTTCAGGCTCTATTCAAACTCTACACAGAATCTAATGATAAGTCGCCGATACAAGGCCAATACCTAAACGTCGATCATCAGTAGAACCCACGCCTACATCTTTTGGGCTAGCTGGATTTTTTAAGGAAAAAGTGATTTCAATAAACTGCTTGCCGGGCAAAAGTTCAGGCATTAGTAAATCGACCTGATTAGCTTCAAATAGACCTAGTGTCACAATGATTGGGGGCATACGATCAACAAAGATCTCGATTTTTTGCTCAGGATGATTTGGTGTTACAAAAGCCCGAAGATTGAGCGTTAAGCGCTTGGGTCTTGAGCTAACGGGCAATGGCAACATTAATTGTGCTTGGTTGCCAATCGTCCAAGCACCCCACTGCTCAGGCCATGCCCAGTTACCTCCCAGGCCATTGAAAAACTCACTACCCAGTTGGCCTTTACCAAAAAAAATCGGCTTATCAAGCTTAATTTGGGAAATGCGAGCTTGCAGCTCTTGTCGCAGGTTATCGTTCATCGGCGAGCAAGTAGCGCATTTCTTCCAATTGGGTGCTAACACCGTAACCCCGTCTAAATTCATTAACAAATCCGCATTGGGATTAAAGTGAAAATAGGCCGGCAAAACTAAATTAGCTTGCAAAATATAAAGTGCGCTGGGATCCCAATTTCCTTGGCTTAATTGAGACTCAAATTGTCGTTGCACTTGATCTCTTTTTGCGGCATCAATACGTGTAAAAAAAACTGCATTGGTTGGTAAATGGTATTTTGCCGCATACAAAGCAACTTGTTCCCACCCTAAGGATTTATCCTGTGGCGGCATGAGAAGTACTTTTTTATAGTGCTTTGCCGCTTCACCCCAAAAAGGATCTTTAAATTGGAGGTCATGCTGGGACTTATCAGTGATCGTAAAATTTTTCCTAAATTGACGCCAACCAGCACTGCTATCAATTACTTGAATACAAAATGCAAAGCCCATTAGTAGGATCAATAACTTTGACTTAAATTCCCGCATGACCAAAAATAAACATGCAATCGATAGCCCATAAAATAGAGGCCAAAAGAAACGTCCAGACGCTCTAAAAATACTCGCGGCAGTATAAATTTGTTCAGAAATTGCAAACGTAATTTCTCGTGCTCCCAAGGCGATATGATTAGTAATGGCAAATAAAGCCATCATTACTAAACCTAGTATGAGCCAGGCATTTTGTTTAAAAAAAATAAGGGTTACAGGAATAAAACGTATAGCTCGATAAAGCGCAAACGGCCATAAAACTAAAAAACCGAGTCCCCAATACATATAGCCCTCACCATAATCCATTAAGGTTGGCAAAGGCCGCATAAAATAAGACCAGCCTTTAGCATCAAATGGCGAGAGCAAATTCATGCGGAAAAAGCCATATCCTTCCATGGCACCCGAGCCTGAACTCATCACAAAATAGCCAGCCTGCCATAATAAAAAAACCAAAATCATACCGATACCAATAATCTCAACTGCAAGTTGAGGCCACTGTTTTTTGAAGATTGGGCGTGAACGCCATAGCAAATCGATTCGGTTCGTTAACCACATTACCAATACCATTACAAATAGTGAAAAATGAATCAATAGACTTACTGAAAGTAAGGCTGTCCACGCTAAGATTCTTGTAGGTGAATTGGAAATTTTTGCTTGTCGAAAAATTAAATACCATGCTCCCAAAATAAGGAAATGGCCCACTAAAGCTGCGTGTTGATTAATGCGCCAAAGCATCGGCGGAGAAAAAAGTAATAATCCGCAAGCAAAAAATTGTGCCCACCGATTGGTCGTGATAAGACCTACAATAATCCAGGCGAAATAGGCTTGTAGGATAAAGCAGATTAGCGTCCAAAGTCCCAAGTACTGAAATGGCTCCGGCAAGAATTGGCGTATGGACTTGAAAAAAATGGCTAATAAAGGTATTGAATCGGTAAAAACGACTGAGTTACTAAATTCAAGTCCATAGCTGGGATTTAGCCCAAGCGGAAAAGTCCAGGGCGCATTACGAAAAAATACCCAGCCTATATAGTCTTTAAATGGATCGACCCCTTGGGCAAAATCAAGTCGAGCTGGGTTCAGCGCAACCGGACCAACGACGATAAAAAACGCAATAATGCCCAATAAAGCGGGTATCAGTAGCATTTGCCAAGCTGTAGTTTTTTTCATGCCTAAACTCGCTCGGTTTGAAGTATTTTTGAACATCACTATCCATTCTACCTAAAGCCGATTTTCAGACAATTAGTGCTTAATCTTTTTTGATCACTTTTATATTAGATAAATATTGATTTATCAATAGCTCAGCCCCAAACCGATTGATATGCCATCCATCAAAATAGTACGTACGATCTTTTCCATTGGATGCACTACATTGACCGTTTTCACAAAAACTTGTGCTTGGATCAATGATGGTGATAGTTGGGAATTTCATTCGTAAATGCTCCTCCAAAAAAAGGTTGGCGGCTGCAATATCTGCACGCATAGGCGCAATACATGTTTTCTTGGAGAGCGAAAAAGGCCTAATGACACAAGATTTAGGATCTATTCCATGAGGAATATTTAAAAAAATAATTACCTCTCTATTTTTTTGTAAATGACTATTAATAGTATTATCTAGGCTTACTAAAAAACTATCTTTAGCGAAATTTTTTTCATTCCAAATTGCTTGATCAGCATTTTCAGCATAAAAAACGTAGTTTGCGGCCATCACCACGGTCTTAATATTGTCCTTGGAAGCAAGTACTTGATTGACGTTTACACCCTCTGCAAGGCAAGCATTTGTTCCATATCCAATCAACAAAGGACAGCTACCTTTGCCAACCTGCGTCACTTTTTTACCAGTCTTCTCCCTAAATAACTGTAGCGCTGGACTTAAGGCATACGCAAAAGAATCGCCAATCAATAAAACCGAGGCTTCATTTATGCCATCAAATGGGTAGCAGTAGCCCTGAGTTGCGATCTTTAATTCGGGGTCACATGCTGCTTTAATATGGAGTCGAGCCTCAAAGGATTGATTAAAGACCTTTGCAACCCCCCTAAACCCAAGTCCATCTCGCATATATGTATTGCCACCGATAATACCTAATACAGCCATAATGACCAGTAATAGGATTGTGCTTAATTTCCTTCCTCCCCTCCCAAAGCGAATTGGCTTTTCAATAAATAGGTAAGTAACGATTGCCAATAAAAAAGAAACTAAGAGGGCAATTATTCTATACGTCCATGGCGCTTTTTCTCCATTCAAAATTAGTAAAAATGAAAGTACTGCCCAATGCCATAAGTAAAGTGGGTAACTAATTAATCCCAATTTCACCAACCAACGATTGGCCAGAAAGGTTCTATTTATCCAAGCGTGTGGGCCAGCAGCAATAATCAGTAAAGCACCGCATGTCGGCAGCAACGCCCACCACCCAGGAAATGCATAGGTCGGCTGGATGAGAATTAAACCCAAAATAATGAGGCTTAAACCGCTACCTGAAACATAATTATTAGCCTTTTCGCCCCCCCAGCTCTGATTTAAATGACTTTTATTATTCTGAAGCAAATAAACCAAAATGGCTCCTAAGAGCAGCTCCCAAAAACGTGTTTGGGGCGAATAAAATCCGGCTACTAAATTGTGACTGACTGTGAGCGTCAAGATATTTAAAATAAACGAAGCTATCGCAATAATCACTGTCGTCAGCAGCAAATTAAAACGTAATCTGTAAGCCAGCCATAAAATAAAAGGCCATATTAAGTAAAATTGTTCTTCGATGCCAAGCGACCAAAGATGTAATAAGGGCTTAGTGTCAGCAGATACATCAAAATAGCCCACCTCTTGCCAAAAAAAGAAGTTTGATGCAAACGCTGCGCCAGCTGCAATATGCTTACCTAGTAGGCTATATTCGTCAGCCAATAATACAAACCAGCCAAAGATATAACTACTAAGCAAAACACTAATTAACGCTGGAAAGATTCGTCGGATTCTGCGGGCATAAAATTCACTAAAAGAAAAATCCTGAGTCTTTAGCCCCCGAAAAAGGATTCCTGATATTAAAAAACCCGAAATTACAAAGAAAATATCGACGCCGATGAAGCCACCTGGCATCATTTCTGGAAAAGCATGAAAAAATACAACAGCAAGAACTGCTATTGCCCTTAGGCCATCGATGTCTGAACGGTAGTTTATTTTTAGCCCAACTAGGTTTATCAATGACCTAAATTATCTCATTCAAATTCGATAAATTCGATACCCATTGCAAGCGGTCTTGTATCAATTCCAAGGCCCAAGGATTGCGGTGAAATAGCATCGGGAAATTGGAACTGTAACTTTATTTGTTGCTGCAAATTGAAGGCTTGAGGGAGGGGTAACTCTAACCTATTATTCATTCGGTCTAATAAATTGACTTCCATAATAAAAATTTGGTTAATATAAATATTAACGCGCTGCTGAGGGTGACTACCAGCAATAAATGCTTGAGCATGAATGATGAGCTTCTTGGGATCTTCTGCTGGCAATGGCAATTGAATACTTGCACTTTTTTGGATTGACCAAGTGCCCCAATTTTCAGGAACCGACCAGCCTGGTCCTAAAAACACGGTTGCATATTTTCCAAAACGCGATAAATCAATTTTCTCGCCTAATTTAATTAATCGAGCCGTGCTTACTTTGGGGTCAATTTCATTTTTTGAATTGATCTGCAAACAATCCTTACATAATTTCCACTTAGGAGCAAATACATTGATTTGATCAAAACGTGCTAATACATCAGTACTTGGGTTCATCGTCGCTAGAAACTTAGGGACTTCAACGTCCTCAACTACATAAAGCGTATCGTCATCAAATTTGCCCGATAAAATTTCGGCCTGTAATTTGGCATTGGATGCATCTATTTTATTTTTATCCACGCGTCCCATAAAAACAGAATTGGTTCCCAAATGGTATTGCGCAGCATAGCCAGCGAATTTCTCCCACACTGCTTGTTCGTTCCAGACAGGAACGCGGACGACTTTTTTATAGTGCTTGGCAGCTGTCTCCCAAAAAGGATCGGCTAGTGGTGACTCTAATTGGGTTAAAGGATGATTAATTTTATGGCGAATGGGTAGCCAGCCATTACTGGTATCGGCAACTTGAATGACAAGGCATATCCCTAAAATGCTAATTGCTAAATTCTTAGAATAGCCTTTGATTAAATAATAAATACTTGCTAGACTAATCACATATATAACTGGCCAAAACATACGGCCTGATGCACGCAAAATACTCGCGATTGAAAAAAGCGTAGGCGATAGTGGCACAGTAAAGCTCCACGATCCAATCGCAATTTGGTTTGAAAGCGCAAATATCATGAGAGCCAATAAACAAAGTAGGACAAATACATATCGTCTAACTAATTGCTTGATTTGTCCTAAGTGCTTTGCCGCAACCGGCAGTGCCAAAAGCAAGATCAGGATCATTCCTAAGCCTAAATAACTAAAGCCTTCGTAATTATTTTTAGCCCTCACTTGGGGAAGGCTAAATAAATAGGACCAGTTTTGCGAATCAAACCCACTCGAATCAAATAAGGCCAATAAGTTCATGCGATAGGTACCAAACCCAGTTTCACCTGGGCTCACGCTCATGAAATAGCCCATTTGCCAAGCAAGCAAAATGGTGGTGCTAAGTACCAGCAAAATCTCTTTAGCCACTTGCTTGATGCGCATTTCATGCTGAATAAATAAACGATCTAATAAGTCCGCGATCCATAGTGCCAAAATCATGGCAAAGGTATAGGGATGAATTAAAAGCGTGCATGGTAGTAGTAATGTCCACCACCACAGGCGGCGGGCTTGTTGTGGCCTAAAAATTAAATACAGCGCCGCCAAAATAGGAAAATGGCCAACCGTTGAATTATGAAACCCAATCTGAAAAAGCATGGATGGTGAAAAAGCTAATAATCCAGAAGCAAAAAAGCGCAGCAAATTATTGCTTGTCATTAAGCCAATAAGCTTCCATGCAATCCAAGCCTGTAATAAAAAACATAGGAGTATCCAGATTCCCCAGAATTGAAAAGGCTCACCTAAAAGCGGATTAAACACTTTAAAAATAGGTGCAAAAATTGGTAGGGAATTTGAAAAAATAATCGAGGAGCTAATATCTAGGCCAAAATTGGGATTCATGCCAATCGGGAAAGTCCACGGGCTATATCGGTAAAAAGCCCAGCCCAAATACTCTAGTGTCATATCAAAGTCAGCCAATAACCAGCCGACATTTCGAGGATTAAGTACCCCAAACCCAACAACCAAGATGAAGAAGGCTAAACCTAAAAGTAAAGGTAATGCGATGCTGAAATACGCTCTGCAATTCTCTTTGGTGTTTACTCTAGAATTAATAGCCATGATTCACGTTAGCGAGTAAATTGGATCGACTGCAGTCCAATACCCAGTAAACGCTCATCTATACCAAGGCCCATATCTTTTGGACTCACAGCATTAATTGAGCGAAATTCTAAATTTAAGATGGGATTTGCTATCACCTGATCTGGCAATGTCAGTTCTATTTGATTTCCATCAGATTTTTTGAGGGTTGCCCTACCTAACAGACTTCCATTTCCCCAAACTTCAATTTCTTGTTGAAGATGCTTAGGAGCTAGGAATGCTTTTGCATTAATCACCATTTTTTTGGGTTTGGATGAGGGGAAATTAAAAATCAACTTCGATTTAGGCGCTACAGCCCAGGTTCCCCAATCTTCACCATACCCCCACCCGTCCAACATGAAATCAGCTCTACCTCGACTTTGACTTTGACTTTGACTTTGACTTTGACTTTGACTTTGACTTTGACTTTGACTTTGACTTTGACTTTGACTTAAAAATATAATCTTCTCACCTAATTGGATTTCTGGAGCAAGCTGATTTAGCTCGGAAGCTTCACTTACAGTTAATTTTTCCCTTAAAGCCTTCTCGCTTGCAAGTGGTGGACAATTCGCACATACCTTCCAGCCGGGAGCCAAAACATTAAAGCCATCAATACGTGCCAATAAATCTGTCTTAGGATCAAAGCGAATCTGCTGAGGTGAATCTTTCCAATCTCTAAAAATATAAAGGGAATTTGTATTAAGTGGGCCTTGATTTACTTCTTTTCTAAGTTTTTCTATCGACTTATTGGCTTTGCCATCATCAAGCCGAGCAAGATGAACCATGTTTGTCGAAAGTCCATATTGCGCAGCATAGAGTCCAAAGGTTTCCCAAAAAATCGGACGCTCATCCATCACCACATTTTGATAATGCAACCCAGCTGCTTTCCAAAAAGGATTTTTTAATGGGGATTTAAATTCAGATGAAATCGGTACATTCATGATTTTTCGCATCGGCCGCCAACCGGCACTAGTATCGATTATCTGGAATAGTGCCCCAATAACCAATATTAGATAAGTCGTTTTTTTTGAATATCCTTTAATAATGCAATAGAGGATTAAAAAAATACTGGCGTAATAAAATGGCCAAAATAGTCTAGCAGAGCTACGCACAAAGCTAAGTGCGCTTAAAAGGGGGGTAGGAAGATCTAACCTGAAGTTCCAAGAGCCGATGCCAATATGATTGCTAAAGCTGATTAGGGCCATTGCAAGCAAAGCCAGCAAAAGAAAGAGGTATTTTTGCCATACCACTTGTAAACTCAATTTCCGCTTAATTAAAGCACAAATTGCGCATAGCAACAGGAATAAATTACCAGCCCCTAAATACTGAAAGCCCTCACCGGTAGCGGCCTCTACAGAATCAAGAAAGTTTATTGGCTTAAGCCAATAAGACCAACCTCGTGAATTAAATAAGGCAAGTAAATTCGTGCGGAAATCACCAAATCCTCGTGTTGCTCCAGATGCACCGCTAACAGCAAAAAATCCGGCCTGCCAAAGAGTGAATAATAAAATGATAACGGTGATGCCAATCTCAATCAAAATAGATTTAGGCGAAGCGATTTTTCTTACTAAAGTACGGCCAAGAAGATCGGCAATCCACAGCACCAATAGCATCACTAAAAAATAAAAATGGGTTAAAGCACTAACCGACAAAAGTAAAATCCACCATACAGCTTGATTTTTATCTTGAGCCCTAAGGTTTAAATAAAGACCCGCAAGAATTAAAAAATGGCCCATCAAACTTTCATGCAGACCCATTCTGAAAATCAAGGGGGGTGAAAATATAAAAAAGAGCGAACCTAGTGCACGCAATAATGAACTAGAAGAGATTAAGCCGAGGAGCTTAAAAGCAAACCACGCCTGCGCTACAAAACATCCTAAAACCCAAAAGCCAAAGTACTGAAAAGGCTCAGATAGAAAACGGGAAATAACCTTAAATGGGATTGCTAGCAGGGGTATGGAATCAGTGAAAACAATTGAATTACTAAAGTCAATACCATATTTTGGACTTAAGCCAAGGGGCCATTCCCAGGGAGTGTTTCGAAAAAATGCCCATCCCAGATAATGCTGAAGGGAATCACCTCCCGAGAGCCACGCAATATTTAAGGGGTTTAAAAAATGGGGGCCAGCAATCAGAAAAAATGCAGCCGCCCCAATTAAGGGGGGCAAAAGATATAAATGCAAATTTACTTCCCGCTTAACCATTTAATCTATCCATTGATGCCCTTAAACCTATTAGTCAAACTGAACTGATACCAACCCAAAACCTAAAATACGCTGATCCCTAGAAGATACACCAGCCTGGGTAGGAGAAACTGCGTTTGGGGTTCGAAATTCAATATTTAATAACTTATCTGGATTTATATCATCCGGTAAATTTAAGCTAATCGTATTACCTGAGGCCTGATCAATTCTTATTTTTTGCAACAACTGCCCATTAATCAAGATTTCCAAGTCTTGGTATGGGTGCAGGGGAGTTAAAAAGGCATTAAATTGAATTTGAATTTTCCGTGGATTTCCATTTGGTAGTGGAATCAATAAATCAGCATTTTTACCATCGGACCAAATTCCCCACGCTTCGCGATCATGCCAATGCTTATTTAAATAACTTGTAATTGGACCTTTGCTATCTTTTGCAAAAAAAATTGTCTCGCCGAGGCGAGTATTGCGATCCATTATTTTCACCGTAGCTCTTACTTCGTCACAGCTAGATTCGCCACTAAGCAGCTTCGGATACAAAATATTATTTGAAAAACCTGCTTCAAAAGCCTCTTGGGAAAAATAGGGGTATTTATAAAAATAAAAGTATTGATATAGGCCAAAAAAAATAGTGCCCAAAGCTATGAAACTTAAAGCAATTTTTTTTGATTTTAATAGATCATTTATTCGGGACAAAATAATGCCAGTCATTAATGCATAAAACGGCCAAACTGAAATTGCTCTTAAGGCATGGGGCGAACCTTCATTAGTTAAGGCGGCTGGGATTGTGCTAACTATGACACCTATTAAAGCAATGCCTAAGATTTGATATTGGGTATCCTCAAATATGCTTGGGATTTTCCTCAAAACTCGTGCCCCTATGAGGCCCAATATACTAATTAATGCTAAAAAATCTAACCAACTTAACATTCCAAAAGATTGTATTGAATGTCGAAGATTATTTTCTCCAGAAATAAATAGGAACCGAAAAGAAAAATGTGCACCAAAGTTCCTCAAGAATATGGGAATGAGTTCACTTAAATCTAAATGTCGATAAGGATTATAAAAAACCGGGCTCCATAAAGCTAACATATTAGAGCGATTAGCAAAATTCTCATCTTGGAACTGCAAGAGCAAGGGAATACAAAAGAATCCAGCAATAAATAAAACAACTATTTTTCTTCTCGAAGAAATGCCTGGGATGAGTAGCCAAATTAAAGGCGCAATGATACGTAAGGGTGGGTAAGAGTAAATGGAAAGAGCCAGTGGAATTCCGGTAAGCCACCATCGCTTGTGCCACGTAGATATCCATAAAGTCATTATGAGAAATAAAGGGGCTAAAGGTGGATCCCATGCAATTCGAGAAAATTGAAAAGCCCAAGGCATGATGCTTGCAACAAAAGCAACATATAACGCCGTCCTATAATTGATCTTATTTTTTACAAATAAATAGAGAAATAAAATCGTGAGAGTAGTTATGAAAGCAGGAAAAGCCCTAAATGCTGCAATAGAGTAGCCAAAAATACTAGTCCAAAGAATTTGACCATATAAATACGTTGGAGTATAAATAGGTTCGCCAGGTCCAGATATTGCAAAGAGAGGTAAAAAATGCCTAAAAAAATCTGCTCCTGTCTCACGAATACAGATCACCTGAGTAGCCCCGTAAGACTCATCTGCGTAGAAACCTGGCGGAGATATTTCTAGCCCGAGAAAACGGAGCGCATTAAACAGGAAAATTAAATAAAGCATTTTTTTAAATAAAATATTTCAATTTATATTTGCGCAATAATAATCGCTTTAATTCTATAAATTAAATCAATCAGAGATATTATTTTTATAAAGCATAATCTCTTATTAAACCGTCATAATGACATATTGAGCAAGTAAAACTTGGAGTATCTACCCTGAATGAAACTTAGCATCCTTATGCCCTGCCTTAACGAAGCAGAAACTTTAGATAGTTGTATAAAAAAAGCAAATCAGTGGATTAGTCACTCTAGAATCGACTGCGAGGTCATCATTGCCGATAATGGAAGCACTGATGGGTCACAAGCAATTGCAATTGCCAACGGTGCACGATTGATTTCTGTCTCGCAAAAGGGTTATGGATCAGCCCTTTACCATGGAATTAAAGCCGCTCAAGGTCAATTTGTCATCATGGGTGACTCTGATGACTCCTATGACTTTAGTCAATTAGATCCCTTTATTAAAAAGCTTGAGGACGGTTATGACCTAGTGATGGGTAATCGTTTTTTAGGAGGTATTAATAAAGGGGCAATGCCCTGGAAGAATCGTTACGTTGGTAACCCGATTCTGACTTGGATTGGGAGAATTTTATTTCACTGTCAAGCCAAAGACTTTCACTGCGGGCTGCGAGGATTTTCTAAATCTGCTTTTGAAAAAATGGATCTACGAACCACTGGAATGGAATTTGCCTCAGAAATGGTCATTAAAGCCAGTCTATTTGGAATGCAAGTAACCGAAGTGCCAACTATTCTCTCAAGGGATGGGAGATCAAGGCCGCCACATTTGAGGCCCTGGCGTGATGGTTGGAGACACTTGAGATTTATGCTTCTCTTTAGCCCAAAATGGCTATTTTTGTTTCCTGGTCTATTTATTTTAGCCATTAGCACTCTCGCCTACATTCTCTTGGTGCTTGGTCCAGTTCAGATTTATTCTATTAACTTTGATATCCATACACTTTTTTATGCTCAGGCGGGAATGATTATTGGCTACCTCACAATTGCTTTTGGAATGATCATTCGTTTATTCGGCATGCGGGAAGGCTTACTACAAAATAATGTGTGGCTAAGGAACTTGAATTCTTATCCATTATTAGAAATGGGAGGAATGATTGGTATTTGCTTGACTGCCACAGGAATTTTGATAGGGAGTTACGCTTTAAATAGCTGGAGACTACTTGAATTTGGCAATTTAAATGACCATGCCGTTTTAAGAATCGTTAGCATTTCAACGACATTCATTATCTTTGGCGCGATTACCATTCTAATTTCGCTAATTATGGGATTTTTAGCGTTACCAACCAGAGAAGATCGATTTGATTAGTTTCCCTTAAGATGCAGATACAAAAAAGTCTTATCCCGCTGCTTTTTGCTATTGGTATAGGCCTTATTTGGGTCTTCTTTTCCCTTCAATTTATTGAGAGCGGCATTTTCTGGGATCTGGGCATTTACGCTAAGGCCATTAATATTTTTAATAGTGGGGGCGACCCCTATTCCCCCAATCAACTGGGCGGCTTCCTCTCATTCGTCTACCACCCTCTTATATTGCACGGTATGGCTTTATTCGGAAGTTGGCTATTACCTGTGTTAATCACGTTTTATTTCGCAAGTATGGTTTATTTTCTTTTTAGCCTCAGAAACAATAGTAATTTATGGTTATCGTTATTTTTAGCTTTCGCCTACTGTGGCATTGGCTTTATCTCGCTTGCCAGCGGGAATCTCACAGTCTTTTTACATTTGATTTTACTGGCCATCTTAGTAAAGAGTTCGTCACAAGATTTGGACCAAAATAAGAATCAAAATTTGAGCAGTTTTACTTCTACTAATACCGCTTTTGTAATCCTAGTCATTGCATTTAGCATTATCAAACCCTACTTCTTAGTTTATTTAGCAATTCCTTTAATAATGCAATGGGGAAATAATGAGGGCATTGCTAAAACAATTAGACTCGAATTAACGTGGGTTAGTATTTTTTTTGCCTTGATGATTTCTTCATCCCTTTTTTATAGTACTGAATTTTCTGCTTTTACAACTACATTACAAAACCAAACTCTAGGTAAGCGTGATCTTGGTTATGGCTTCGTGATGTTTTTTTATGATTACTACTTAAGCGCTGGATCATTGATTTATCGTGCTTTCGTTTTACATTTACTTATTGCTGTTTCACTGCTATTAATCTCAATATATTTAGCCATTAAAAATAAATGGTTAAGTGCAGATAATTTAAATTCTGCTTACTTTCCATTTCTCCTCTATTTTTTATTAACCCTATTTAATCCGCGTCTCAAGATCTATGATCTATTTCCTGCTTTTTTTGCTCTGTATGTCTATTTTTTCTCACTTATACCAAGCGCCATATCGCGGCTCTTATTTTTACTTGCGTATGCGCTTTCTTTGGCTCAACTTACCGGAAGCGTCTTCTTTGTAAGCCAAGGAATATTTGCAAATCCAATTAATGTCTATTACTGGTCGATGGGTATTGTCCTTTTAACTATTTTTGCCGCCTTAGTAAAACCAGCTCCAAGCTAAAGGCAAATAATAAATAGCTTCTCCTCTAAAGTGACAAAACAAATTTACTGGTAACTTGTTTTTTCTCTAACTCTATTTGACCGCCTAAACCCTGAATTTCTAGGAGGCAAAGTGTGCCAACCACTATGCCTCCTACTTGATTAACTAAACTAGTCGCAGCCAAAATGGTACCTCCAGTTGCCAAAACATCATCCACGATAATTGTGCGTGAAGCCACGGGTAAAGAAGCTGCTTGAATCTCTAAACTGTCCTTACCATATTCTAAGCCGTAGGATTTTTTATGCGTCATGAGCGGTAGCTTGCCCGGCTTGCGAACCAAGACCAAACTTTTATGCTCGTGATGGGCAAGTGCCGAGGCAAAAATAAAGCCGCGTGACTCAATGCCGATAATATGGGAATATTCCCAATCTTTTGCTAATTTAGCTAGCTGTTCTATCGCATAGCGAAAGGCTTTTGGATTACCTAAGAGCGGAGAGATGTCCCTAAACATAATTCCAGGCTTAGGGAAATTAGGTACGCCTGGGAGATAATCGAGTAAATTCATTTTTTACCTTTTGAGAACTGTAAATGACGCATACCAATATCTTGATTATTACCGCTTTAGAAAATGAGCTCGATCCTTTGCTAGTACCTAAGCGCTTTCATATCGCCCATACTGGTGCGGGCAAAATTAATGCCACGCTTGGTACCTTTAAAGCAATTCAAACTTTTCAGCCTAAATTGATTATTAATTTTGGCACCGCAGGAAAAATCAATCAGCAAAACGCTGATCTTTCTGGCCTAGTCGAAATTGCCCATGTAGTTCAGCGCGATATGATGGCAGAGCCCCTAGCACCTCGAGGCCGTGTTCCCTTTTCTTCTCAAGCCTTTATTTTTTCTTCACAGCATGGGTTTGCCATTTGCGGTACTGGTGATAGTTTTGTTACTGCTTCAGACCCCTGGTTGACTGAACAAAAAATTGATTTGGTTGACATGGAGCTTTTTGGTATCGCCTCAGCCGCTTATGACCAAGAAATTCCTTGGCGAGCCTTTAAGTACATCACTGATGATGCCAATGCTTCCGCAGGTAAAGAGTGGACTGACAAAATTGATCATGGCCAGAGTGCTTTTCTCAAGCTTTTAGAAGAGATTAAATAAATACTCATTTAAATCAATGACTTATTGATTTATGTCTGTTTGATTTACTTAATAGCTATTTAGAAGTTAGTTAATTTTAACTATCAGGACCATACA
>Ga0194047_10000462_pt1 | contig 27487 bp, 26 predicted proteins | sample JunL225m_MetaG_2_FD_160070 | JGI IMG/M metagenome (GOLD analysis project Ga0194047, IMG submission 160070) | Anoxic zone freshwater microbial communities from boreal shield lake in IISD Experimental Lakes Area, Ontario, Canada - Jun2016-L221-5m | ecosystem: Environmental > Aquatic > Freshwater... | reverse complement strand
GGCAGATTCTGATCTCTGACTCCAATTCTTCCAATTCTGTCAATAATTTCAGGTTCAGGAAGTGAAAGAACTGGAGGATGAGCGTTAGAAGAAGAATATTTTAATAATTATTATAATACATCATCAATCAATACATTAAAATAAAGGTTAAAATAATGAATGATAACTTCAACTCAAAACTAGAAGCACTAGAATCAAATTTAAACAAGGCTATACAAGATGTTTTAGTCTATGTAGAAGAATATAGAATTAAGGAACTTCCTTATAGATATTTCTTTGATCCGGAAAAAACTGTTACAAATAAATTACTTAGAACAATTCTTGAAAATAGCGTAGAACTTACTAATAAAATGTATACATATACGAAGGAGTTTAAGTATTAATTCAAAGTAACTTAATAATCTTTTACTAACAAATAGGGGAACTCAACATCCCCCTTCATCTACTCTTTACTTTGAAGGACACTGCTGACGGCAATTGATGTAGCATTGGTTCTGCGTCCCATTGCATTTGGAGGCGCATTGATTATGACACTGGTTGATGCTACTTCCAGAAGCATATACTGATGTCGCCAGGAGAAGGGTTAGCAACGTGAAGAAGATGGAGATTAATTTCATGGTGGAATCCTGCGGTTTATGTGTATTTAGAAATGTGGAAAACTTGTTCTTCACCTACAAAAGTATATTCTAAGTCTTCTACTATTGATACTTCCATGTCTTATCTAAGAACTTCTAATTTAGGCACAGTTTATGCTGATTAACCGTGTATATATGCTCTTCAGTGGGTAGATGTGACTGCGTTAGTCAGAAATCTCCCGCTGCATGACTCTATTTTGACGGATTTACTCTGGGGGACTCTAATGCTAATTGAAAATATTGCAGCAAAGATTGCGGTATCTTTGGCTATGAAACTTGCAATACCTGCTGTAGATGTAGTTAAGAACAATACCAGTAGTCCAGATACGAATCAGAAAGCTACCGAAGCAAATAAAACTTTTAACGAGATTTATGATTTTATGAAGAGTAATGTTAAGACATAGAATATTAGTTCTATTTAACCATAGATTTTCTTTTTTAAACAGATTATCTATGTAATCCTTTGATATTCTCAATCCGGCTCCAGTAAGTCTTGTAACTTTCTTTAGTGCTACTGGCTTTTTACCTGATTCTATTAAACTTACAATTTCACACTGAATATTCTTTGGAAGATCAATTTTATTTGTATCCTTGTTGTAGGGGTATATTGGATCAATCTTTTCTTTTGTCTCATCATGCAATTTATCAATGAACAAAAGAATATCTTCAATAATCTTAGGATTCATTTATGTGCCCAATATAGCTAAGAATGATTATTTACAAACCACACAGAATAATCATTTAGTAATTCATAGTTATTTGATTTCTCATCGTTAGCTTCTAAATCTGCTAGTGGTAGTGTGAAGATTTTACTGTCTGACAATCTCTTCACTCTGACCATGATCCCAAGTTCTCTGTCAACTTTATCTTCAAATCTGATCAAATTATAAACATCAGTGTATGAAGCCTGCGTCTTCTTCAGTTCCTTATACTCATCTTCATCCCATAAACCCATAACATAAGGTTCTTCCCATCCAAAACAACCCATATCTTCTATGCCAGTAACATGACATGGATGGTTGATATTAATCTTCAAGTAATTCTTGTATGTACTTAATGATCTTCCATTTACTTTAGGAGTTTTATTAGTCTTGAAGATACTGCAAATTCTCTTATCTTGCTCATCATTTTTGTAATCTACATCTTCATCATCGTCAGGGTCGTTTAGTCTATCATTAGCCTTCAACACCTTAACCTTTGATTCCATAATCTCCCTCTTCTTATCAATATCACCAAAATCTTTTATAACTGAATCAGTAAAATCCTTATCAAATAGCTTCTCCATGATAAGTCTTGTTCTATTACTATCTGATATATCGGTAAATAAATCAACCTTCTTCAGCTTCCTACGTATCCTCCATACTATGAATCTGGCAATGATATTGATTAAAAATTGTTTCATAGCTGGTTCTAAGTTATAAAAATAAAAAATCAGCAGGGGATTTTAACTCCCTGCTGCTAAATGATACTACCTTTTAAACCTTACTAGAAGGTTCATGGCATCTTCAAACCACGCATCTACTCCATCCTTCAAGGGAAGAAGTAGCTTCCCCTGTAGTTCCTTTTTACTTGTACTTAGAGCTTCTCTAACATCTGCTTTAAAACCCTCTTTATTGTAGTGTTCAACGGCGCGGACAGTTATCCAATCAGTAGCTATGCCTACACCAATGCCTACAATTCCTCCTACAACAGCACCTACAGGGCCGCCGATACTTACACCACCTGCTGCACCTCCCGTAGCACCTTTTGCAGCTCCTATGATTGGTTTCGCCATGTTTACTGCAATGGATATTCCAATCTTACTTCCAAGAGCTTTACCTATCATCACTCCAGAGATCAGAAACCCAACTCCCCTTAATCCGCTCAAACTACTGACAACATCAGAGTTTACTTCGAGCTTGTTAACCTGGGCCGGCCAATCAATGTGGACACTCAACTCCGGTATAAGATCACCAGAGAAGGAAGTAGTTTGCTGCTGCAAAAACACCTGAACATTATCCTCCATCTGAGAAATGGTTTTAAGATACTCTTCTCTACCTATCTCCAAAGTATCCTTCACAAGCAACTCGATCTTCGATGAGGCATTCTCAGGTTTCCAAACAATATCCTGATACTGCTTTAATATTAGATGTTGCAGATCAGCTTCAACGGCTGATAAAGTATCTGGACTTAGCAGATTTAGAAACGCAGTGCTAGATGCCTCCCAAAGTATCTTGTAATGGGTGCCGTAAGAGAAATACCAATCTGAATAGTTACTTACTCTGTTATCTAACTCCTGAAAGATAAGATTAAGTCTTCCCTCCAGCATGATCTTCATTTGATGATGAAGTTCGATCCTTCTATTTTCAAGATACTCCATATTCTGATTAACAAACTCAGAATATGCGTCTTTATTGGCAAGAACTCTAATTACTCTACCATTTCTATGTGTATAGATAAGTGTGATTTGATCTCTTATCTGTCTCTTGATGCCAGTATTCACTGATGTCTTATCAACACCAATTTCACGATGAGTTAAAACATCAATGGGAAGTATCTTCCGCCAACCTGAAATACCTCCAGCAAGTAACAAACCACCAATAAATCCAATCCAGAAGTTAAATATTCTTCTCCATCCTATTTTGTATTGGCCGATAAAGAATGGAAGAGTTTGAGTAACTGCGCCTATTTGCGGATTCATAAATCCACTCCTGTAGTAAAATTTAGAAGGGGCAGATCAAAGATAGGCGAGATTTGTAATTATGTTTTTTGATTTTAGATAAAAAAATGGAAACCTTTTTAGGGGTTTCCATAATAGACGATTCAGAACAAAAGTCTGAATGTGTATTTTAAGTAGCTAATTTATGCAGCTAGTCTGCGGAAAGAATCAGAGTTCAGTAAACTGCGGACTCTGTTTTCACGCTGTAGAACTATACTGCTTCTGTTAGCTTGATTAGAAGCTCTAACTGGATCATGCGTTGAGTAGCTTGTTAAGGCATTGTAAAAGGCCCATACAGTAGGGCCAGTTAATCCTTGCTCTGCATGATACAGCTCAAGTAACCTTTCACTGAGCTTATCATTAATTCCAGGAAGATGCTGTAACACATCCTTTACTTCATCTTCGGTGATGAAGCGCCTGGCCCAGCTTCTCCATTTGTTACCTACAGATTGGTAAGTATCAACGGAAGTTTGCAGGCGGGAAATAAGGTCTGAAATATCAAAACCCTTTGTGTGTCTGCTAACGCTGTGCATAAAGGAGTCACCAATCACAGCTCCATTAGTACAGATTAATCTGTAACCACTAAGAATTACGCAGAAGGCACTACTGCCATCGTAACTGTTAGTTATCTGAAGTCTGAGGTTAATGTAATCATTAAGTCGTACTTCCAGAAGATGGTTAGGGAAGAGATATGTTCTGATAGCTCTCGCTCCATCATAAGATAAAGCATCTTTGTAGGAGTAGTTATCTAGGGCAAGATGACTATCATTTAACGCTATATCAAAAGCATCAAATGTTTCTTTGTTGGTAACCAGTTTGTAACCTGGCCCATGTATTCCAAGAACAGTACCAGTGTCTGTTCTTACCACAGCTTGGTAGTCTGATTGCACAGACTGAGTATTCCAATTTGCATGGACTGGACTCAAAGCTACTGGGAAGAATGGATCAACCTTTTCTAAGTTACTCATGCTCTGATCTCCTGAAAAGTAGGAATAGAAGTAACAGGGGGAAGTGCAGGATACTTTGCTTCGAGAGAAGTAGTTGGAGTATCCGTTGCGGCGTAGGATAAAGAAATGTATCTATCAACTTCAGATTTGTATTTCTGAATTGAAGAGAACATTGACTGAGGTAGCCGTTCAGAGAGGTTGAAAACAGGTTTGGAATATCGAATTCCATCTTTATTTCTAGCTTCAACCAATGTAAGCTCAGTAACTACCTGCCAAAACTCCAAACCAAGTGATGCCAATCCAAGCATAAACCGCTTTGCAGAATGTAATCCTGAAGGTGGAATGCTAACAAGTACCGGCATACTGCTCTCTTTTGTAATAAGCAATAGTACCCTTCTTTGTTGACATGCTTGGCCACCACCACGGATTCGAGTTCCATACTGAGAAAAAGGACACATTGAACAATTCTCACTTGGTTCTCCAAATATACGCAGTGAATCAGGTAGCTGAATCTTGCGATCAAAATGTCCACTGATACTGTTATGTGAAAAGCAAGCTGGAGAATCTACTCCTCCTGTTTCTTCAAAAGGACGAGCATATAATGCACGGATTAGAGCCTGCGATATAATGATCCCTTCTAACGAATTTATCGTTTGAGGGCCATCGAAGGCTTCTAAAACCCACTTATTTAATCCACCGGTAGGAACTTTTATTCTCGGAATATCCGAAACATTAAGTCGCTCACCATAGGTAAGATTGTTAATTGACGACTCTCTAAGAGCCGGGAAAGTATCTTCAGATAGAGATGCAGGTAAGGTATTACCTTTAGCTTTAGCCATAGTAATATGCTCCAGGAATTAGGAAACGCAGATGAAGAAGCTCCTCTCCGATGTTTAAATCGGAGATGAAGCTACTATTTCAGGATTAGATTGATGCTTCTACTAAAGAACTAGAAGAAGCTGGATACCATTCTGTCTGAATATCAGAGGAAAAACTCGGCCAGTTTCCTGACAAAGTACACTTCTGATATAACTCAGCAAGTGGTTTATACGATTTTCTTCCAATCTCCAACATGTATTGTTGACATTGGATGACCCTAATCGAATATGGATGAACATTCTCAACTAGAATCCAGATAAAGGAACTTGAATCTGATCCATCCAGATAAAATGCTGCTTGTCTTGGAAGTTTGTAATTGTACAAATACTTCGTAAAAGCATCATCAGAAACATCAGTCATAGTCTTAATATCGGCTATAGTAGATGATTCTGGTCTGTAAAGATCAAATCTCCCCTTACATGCAGCTCCAGAAGTATCAACCCATGTACGAGTCACTTCATGCTCTGAACTCTCAATCAAGTATCGAGCGTAAGGATGAGCAAGAACCTTCTCCCGCATATTGATTACTCTCTGGTAATCAGCGTATGATAGGAGTAATCTGCTGTCTCCGGCTAAGTCACGCTTTGCACTTTTTGTGAGAGCGGCCTTCTTACCAGGAGAGTCCAGCATACTGGTGTCTGGCAAACAGAGAAAGTCGTTAGCGAAATCATTTGGCTCCAGTATTGCAGAATGTACTGCAATACCCATGTTCATGGCTTCTGAGGGTTTATCATCAATAAATCCATCTCGCCATTGTTTGTAGTGCCAAGGGGAACGCTCTAAGTAACGGAAAGATGAACTATTTAAAGCCTCTATTTTCCGATATTCGGTATGATTCATAGTGCTTCTCACTAAAGTTAGAGATATATGGGAAGTTGGATGTGGGTCTTTTAGAAAGACTCAGAGATATATCTCTATATGAGAAGGTCGAAACAATAAATAAATGTAGTATTATATGACTGATTCAGAAGTAACATTAAATAAAATCGACATTACTAAAGGAGAAGAAATAATAAATTATCCTAAAAATGAAGATAATATCACAACTAGCTCATATATTTCAGATCACTCTGAAACGCCAAGAACTGCTACTCAAGATAAAATTGATTCTAAAATCTGCCAATACTGCGGAGAAGAAATTCTAGCAGTAGCTAAAAGATGCAAGCACTGCAAATCTAATCTTGAAGGTTACAGATCAGAAAAAATAAAGCAGATTGCAATAAGTACGAATAATATGTTTGTGTCCGGACTCACCATAATAAACCAGAAGTATAAGGATCATGGTGGCAACGATAGAGTAAAAGAAGTTGCAGTTACTTCAAAGCAATCTGTTGTTGATGGATTTAATTATCTGAAATCCAGATATGAAGAAGCTGGTGGGAACGATAGGGTAAAGCAGGTGGCTTTAGGGACGTTAAAATATATCAGTGATGGCTTAAAAAAACTTAAAGAAAATTACAAGAAAAAGAAAGAATCTAAACCAATTACAGGGGAAGTGATTGATAAAGATGGGAAGCGTATTTGGTAAATATATGCTAGTGAATGATTATTTTAGAAATACTATTGGACTAATCTTCCTGCTAATATACTTTTCATCTCTTCTTGCAGATGATCTAACTTCTCTTAAAGAACAGATTCGCAATGATCAAACTATAATTGAGTCTCCTGTAACTATTAAGATGGTGCAGAAGCAAGCATACATAGTCTCAGTAGGCAAGTACCACAATATAAAAATGATTGTAACTTTTAATAAAAATTAAATTTCACATTTTATAATAAATATAAATTCGTATAACCTGTAAATTTATTATATTTAATAATAAAAACAATTTTAACTGCATACAAAACATATTAGTATAGATAAATAATTTTAATGAATTGCATCTGATGGAAGCCATACTTAGTAGTCTATTGAATAATAGGTTTTACCTTTTTCTTTTATAGTGTACATTTTCAACAAATTTGATCATGAGGTTAGAAGTTTATGAGTTGGCAAGAAGCAGCTGCACGAAATTCACATCGTTTACAACTTGCTCTGAATGTAGAGCAATTCTCACAACAGCTAGGAGAGTTGCAGCAAACTAGGCAATTTGGCGTATCTGAAAGTCAACTTACAGAATTAGCTAGTGAAGGGGCTAATGCTGTCAGACAAATGCAACGCTTAGAGAAGGGTGAATTTCGTATTGCAGTTGTAGGGTTAGAAAAAGCTGGAAAGAGTACATTTTTAAATGCTTGGTTAGGCTCTGATCTGCTGCCTGCTAAATCTCGTCGATGTACATTCACTACTACACAGATATTTTCAGTAAAGGATGTTTCTGAGCAGCGTTTAGAAACTTTCCCAAAAACAGACTCACAGTTTACACGTTTAGTTAAAGACCTCACTGAAGCGGCAGGTGGACTTGATGAGACTCGTGCAAAAAATGCAAAGCAGGATCTTGATACTATTAAAAGATACGCTATTGATCTTAAAGAGGTATTGAAAGAAGGTCATCATACTAAACCTTATGTAAACTTAGATGATATAAAGAATGATTTGAGAAAGTATGTAGCTGATGAGCGGTATGCTCACGCAATGCAGGAAGTTCGTCTTTATACATGCCGTTTAGCAGAAGCTGAAGGGATAGTTTTTTATGATGTGCCTGGATTAGATTCTGGTTTATCTAAACACATCGAAGAATCTCGGGAAATGTTGCATGATTGCGATGCTGTAATTCTTGTACAGAGGAATCCTGATTTGCGTGGGGCAGAAAAAGACCTTATAAAATTTGCACGAGAAGGAGATCATTATGTAAAATTAGAAGATAAAATATTTGTATTTTTTAGTCGTATGGATAATTTTGCTACTTCAGATGCTTTTCGTAGAGATTATAAACATGTTAAGCAAACATGGAGAACTGAAGCTAATCTATCTGAGGGACGTGTTGTTGCCGGTTCTGCTGGGGCACATTTAGTTTTGAATGGTCTAGCGGAAGATGAAACACTTAAGGATATTGGTGATTCAAAGAAAGTAGTGAATGATTTGCGTAGAGTGTTATCCAAGTCTGATGCTGATATTGATGAACTAAAAAACTCAACAGGTATTGATTCAATTAAACTTATAATAAATAACTATTTAAATGACGAGCGAGTAGAGATAGTTGAAAGAAGATGCAACTCACTTTTTGAAGAGATTTTAAAGCGAGGAGATGAAATATATAAATCAGTACGTTCACATATTCCAGAAGATCCTGATGAGGCTGCCCGTAGATTAGATGCAAGCAGAACTAGAGCTTTCTTTGTGTGGTGGAGTAAGAAAAAGAAAAATATAAAAGCAGACTTCAATGAGTATTACCTTAAGGATTTAAGTATTGGATTTTCTGATAATACTTTGCAGTGTTTTCATAATCGTTATTGTGAGCTAATTACTGAAGGTATGCTTAATATACCATCGCGGGCCACAGGGCATAGAGATAGGAATTTTTTTGGTAGTATGCAACATGGGTTTGACGAAGAAACTGCAAATAGAGAATGGAGAGAAGCGCTTTACTATGATATACGACGTATGATAGAAGATATTGCTTCAAAGCTAGCTATAGAATTGGAACAAGATTCTCAGAAGGTGGCTAATTTTGTTTCTACTCAACTATGGGGAAATAAATTAGTTACTACATTATTGGTAGGTGATAGTAGAATTAAAGAACGCTTGCAATATAGTCTAAAAACACTTTTTCTAAGATTCGTAAGACCTGTTGCAGAAGCTTTAATACGTGCTCCAGTTCGTAGTCCAACTAGAAATAATATTGTTGCAGACTGGGGTGTGGATATTGATATTTTAGATTACTACTATCCTGCTGTTAAGGACGGCGGAGAAGAGGTATATAGGCAACTTAAGAGATATTTACGTTACGGAGTAAAATTACTTAATAATCCAGAATATGTTCAATCTGAACTTAAAATTAAGCCTATAAAATCAGATAAAGTTCAGGCTATACTGAAACATGTTCTGTCAGAAATGAATGAAAAATCTCCTTATATAGATAAACAGCGGTTGGTTGTAGAGGAAGTAGAATCAGACTTACTGGCGTTAGAACACTATTTTTTGACAAGCTTGTTTAGGGCTTCAGGTTTTCAAGCTTTTGGCCAGCAGGAACTAGAAAACATTCGCGACAAATTCTTAGAACAATTAGATAACGGTATTTATGATGGTATAGCTAGCAATGAGTGGAAAAACGGTAATCAGAAAATGTTAGTTGAATTACCAGATGAACTTCAATCACATCATATAAATACTGATGTCAGTGACCGCCTACGTCAGCTTGGGAGTTCAATTCAGCAAGCACGAAATATCAACCAGGTTTCTATAATAGCATAAATAGCTACAGATCATGGCACTGAAAAATTGTCCAGTTTGTCAATACGAATGCGGTATTGTCAATAGATGTCCTCAGTGCCAGTTTGATATTGATGAATATATTTATGCTAGTTCAAAAGATCAAATAGAAATTGTCGAAGATTATCGTTCTAAATTAACAATAAAATCAGTAAAAGTAGAATCTGAATTATCATATAAAGCAGAAATTAACGAAAGCATTGAACATTCTACACATGAAACGAAAAATAATGGACGAGAATCCAAACAAATACTGGAGTATGATAAAAAGCCTACTATACAGTCTGATGCTAAGGCTAAGAAAGATACAAAGGCGAATCACCTTGGTATTTCAGAAATTTTAATAAAAACTGTCGAATCTAAGTCTTATTCGTCTGATATTAAAAATTCAGAACTAGGTGAAATACATCCGTTGCCAGATATAGTAAATAGTGTTCTATGTGAACATAGATCTGTCAGCTATAGACACGTTAAATCAGTATTAAAATATGCAAGTGTTATTGCATCTAGTGTTATAATAACACTTTTGGTACTTAAATACTACAAAACTCAATTTATTAAAGAAGACAGAGATGGAGTGGCAAAGATGCCGCCTAATATTGTTCAGAGTGCGCATTCTCCTACTCAAACAACGTCTGCACCGTCAGAATCTGCCATACCTTCTGTTCAAGCTGTTTTAAGTTGTAAAGATGTTGTTTATGGTAGTGAGAATTATGCTAGCAATATGACAAAATTAGCTGTTAAAGCAAACCTACCGAGCAACTATTACAATAGATACCACGAGCATGTTGTTGAAAATCTATGTAATGATAGTATAAAATATATAGACGAGTTGGTTGACTATGGGCATATCACAATAGATGAGGTTATGGCAATTGCTAAAGAGCTTGGAAAAACGTATTCAGAACCAAAGAGATCTCAAGATGGGAAAAAATACAGTTACATACTAAACAAAATACTAGAAATGGGTTTATGTGATTCATGTGCTAATAATATCGTAAATTATTATATTAACAAACCGTCTTCATCATGCGCTAAATTAGCGAAACAAGCATTAGAAGGTGATTCTGAATCAACTAAAAAATTAGTAAGTTATCCAGGTTACTGTATGTCAAAACAGCAATAGTAAAAGCGATATTCATTAGGATAAATCAGAAGAAAATTATTAAAGTTTTTATGGAGAAGTAAAGACAGTATGGATTCCCATCTGAAATTTAACGCCACGCGCAACATCTGTTATTAGACTCTTAAATTCGTCCATTTTTAGCTTCCCATCAATCGATGCAAGACCTTTATGAAAGGTTGTTAGTGCCTTGTCACTAGCAATACCAACAAAATGTTCTGATCCAAATGGTTCATCAGCTGTCAATTCAAGTTTGTATGGTTTACCTTTTGGAATTTCAAGTGGATCACCCTGAACCGGGTATATTAGGTTAATATTACCACTAGGGCCAATATTAACTACTGTCAAGAATGGGTAGTTATTTCCACTGATTGTTAAGTCAGCATGGTCATTTTTGTGTTGGAGGGTGTCTTTTGGATTAAGAGCTATCGATAGAGGTTGAGATTCACTCAATTTTGCGAGCCATAATGCCAAAGATCTTTTATCAATAGCTGATTGAATCCGAGGTATGTCACTCTTCGCATCTCGTTCTGATGAAGTGACACGGCGGTAATCTCGTGTTGCCTCTTCTGCAGGAGCTGAAGGTTTTTCTCCTGAACCAGCATTTGGAAAAATCAAAGTATCCTGCATTTGGTTGCGTAGTTTTCCTTGAGATACGTCCCACGTTAGATCAGCTGCTTGTCCATCTTTTGCCAAAATAACATTGTGTAAATCCTTAACTAAGTCTGATGGTGATACCTTAGTGGTATTAAGAATTTCTAGCGTAAGAGGGGATAGGGACGGAGGAATGTAGTGTATTGCTGAAGACGAATCAACAACTAAATTCAAACCTATATTCCCTGGAGTAATATGTGGATGCTGTTCTCCCTCAGTTTGAGTAATGACATTTTCTCTAACATAGGTTACCAGTTCGTCCTTGGTTACAAAGCTATCTTTATTAAGATCAGCCGCTCCCCTAAGCCCGTTAGCAACAGCCCAACTTAATGCACCTCGTGTTTTTCCATCAATTACAATTTCAGGAACTTCTTCATCCTGGCCTACCGCACCAAAAAATACAACATGCGATAATTTCTCTGGAGCAACAACCCATTTATTTGGATCAGGCGTGGGAATTGCGTCATTCTGAATTTGAATTGCATCCTTGGAAAGCAATCGTGTTTTTAGTTTTCTTGGTTTAAAACCACGAGTCATAGATCCAGAATGGCATGTATCAGCTACAAATACAATTTCTAATTGCGGTACATCTCGTAGTAATCCGCCCCATTCTTTGTTGATTATACGTTCACGTGTGCCAACACCTTCTGTCTTAAATGTTGGTAATACAACGAACTCATCTAATCCACGAGTACCTGTTCCAGATATTTTTTCAGGGGATCGAGCACCATGACTTGCTACATGAATGATCACTATGTCACCTGCTTTTGCTGTTGCCGCCAATTCATGCCAAGCAGTTATAATATGATCTCGCGTTGCTTCCTTGTTTTCTAATAACCATATTCTGCGAGCCTTACGTTTTCGTAAAGCATCAGCAACATCATCAGCATCATTTACTGCACCTTCGAGAGACGGAAATGGAGAATCATATTCGTTTATGCCGATGACAAGACCGTAAATATCTTTTTTAGCATTATCAGAAGGAGATGCGGCATCAATGACAGACCTAGAACGCACATAATCGCGCGTCTCAGATGCCGATGAATATCCTTGTGTAAAAAATATTACTATAATAGATATTATTGATAGAATAGCTATGTATGTAGACTGCTTATTTATGTTGTAATTTCTCACTGTATTTCCCTATTTCTTTGCAACATCTGTTAAAGTAAATTGATCATTATTCAGATTTCTTCCTGTATGTTTGAAGTCAGCTTTTTGAGCATGTTTGCCCTCATTAGCTAAAACCTCAAGTGTCTCACTAACATGTATTCCAAATTTAACAGCATTGACGCTGCTCTTAGTATATGTAATACGATTACCATCCGGATCAAGTCCCTTTCCTTCAAGCCCTAGTAGAACAGCAACTGAAAATACTCCGTGCTGTTTCTTAAATTCGCTAACTATTTCACCTTGATATGCATCAAGACTCGTCTCACTAGCACTTGCAGCACTTAAAACAAGTATTTCGTCGCCTAGGCTATGACCTATTTTATTGACACCTTCACGTTGCCCATCAACATCTTTAGATGGATCCTGAGTAGAAATACTACGATCTATTATCCCGGATACTCCTGCACCAGAATGACATGTATCGAGAAGTAGTAAGATTCTGCCAGCTTTGTTCACGATGCTCATATCATCAAGAATAGTCGTCTGTCCAATAGACAACTTATCAAGTTGTTCATTGCAACGCCTGTACTCTTCATCAGTTAGTATTTTCTTATCAGGGAGGCAATTTAAGGATTCGGATGTATTAAATAAATAATCGTGTCTATCGTTTTGACCACCATGTCCAGCTAGATAGATAACAATGCTGTCATCGGAGCGAAGATTCTTCGCAGCTACCTTTTCAAACACGTCTCTAAGATTCTGAATAGTAACTTCTTTATCTTTAAGAAAATAATCATAAAAACCACCTTCTTCTTTGTAGACAGAACTTAGATGATTTTTTATGGCATTACGGAATGCATCTGCGTCTTTAACAGGAAATCCAAGGCGGTAGTCTCCAGGATACTCATCAATTCCAGCGGCAATTACAAACAAACGTGGTTTTGGCTTTTCATCAACATGATTTGCTGCTTGATCGGCAGCCCTAGTTTGGGCTGCCACTCTGAAACCAATCAAGCTAGACACTTCATAATTTCCATTTTCACCATCGAATGCCTTTAATCGAACAGTATTTTCACCTGTCTGCAAACTAATTTCACGTTCTGAAACACCATCTATGACAACGGGTGATGAAGCTCCAGATCGTCGGTAATCACGGGTAGTACCCGCAATTTTTTCGTTTTGAAGTACATCAATACCGCCGATACCGCCACCACGATCAGTAATCTTAAAGTGCAATTTGATTGCACTCGTCCCTGGTGGAATATCACTAACGAAGGATAATGTCTGTCCTGTATCACCTGCTTTGTCCTTATTGGTTCTCTTGTAATCCCTAGTTACTACATCGGTTGTTATCGGATGGCAATTATTTCCACTATCTTTTTGAGTTATGCAATACTCAACCCAATCAATTTTTGGTACAGGTTTCTTCGTTAGAGCCGTACTGACATTACCAAAGTCCTTCATACGTTGATCGACTTCACCAGTTGGATCTCCTTGTATCTTTAAAGAAACCAAACGAGGGGAGTAATAAGTTTGGTAGGTTTGCTCTATGGATATAAACTCAGGCGGCTTTGACTTACCATGATTAAAATGGTACCCGATAAGTTTCTCGCCGCCATTATTCGAGTGACTAAAGAAACCTTCAGGTGTCCATGATACCCATGTGTTTCCATCGGCCAATGCAAATAAAGCAGCAATTTCCTCAAGCTCACTTCCTTTAACTAAGCTGTACCAACGGACGGAACCATCTCCAAGGGCAGCAATAGCAACTTTTCCATTGCGGGCTATATTAACACCCCAAGCTGCACCAGGAATGGCTTGAGACTTTATTTCTACACCACTTTCGTCGAATAGATGAAGAAAATAATCACCACCAATCAGAAAACTAGCTCCATCAGGAGCAATTGCAAGGCTAAGTGAGTTCTCTCCCTTATCAAGAGTTAAAGACTTTCCAGACAGCTTCGGTGATGGATTATTACGCCAATCCTTAATCGGAATTGCTTTAAGATTTGTAACAGGCCCAAATAGAGATGATCCTGGTATCAGTTCTGATGCTAATTCTTGCTGTTTTACATCGAAGCGAAAAGGTCGTAAACCTCCACGTTGTGTGCCAAATTCAATAATCAATCCATCACTGGACATTGCGAATCGTCCGTCAAAGACATTACGAAAATCATTAAGCAGACCACGATTAACGAAACTGGTTTTTCCAGATGGATCAATTAGTCCCCAAGCTGGATCTGCACTAGCAAACAGTAGTCCACCACCAGGTAAAGATTTTAGATTCATAATTGTATCGCGAGAAACTGGAATATCTTTAACTATACCATTCCCAGCTTTATCCCAACTTCTTATGATATAATCTTTATGACTATTGAATACATTACCAGCAGCAACAAGACTGATTTGTTTATTATCATCTATCCAAGCTACAGATCCGAGTGAACCTTTGAGACCTGATACTTTAGGAGAGTAAAGATGAGAGAGATCAACAGCATTTAGCACGTCTACTTTTGGAGTTTCCTCGTCGTAGCCTACAGCTAAAAGTTTTCCGTCTGGTGAAAATGCAACTGAATTAGCTTTCCGCCCACCAAGAAGACGAACCTTTTTGATACGATTGAAAGTAGAATCGTAGAGTCTTATAAATCCGTCGAAGGATACTACTGCAAGTCTTCCATTACTATCAAAATCCAGAAATGTAGCAACATCGTTATAATCGTCATCCTTGCTTAGTATTTTTCCGTTTGTGCTGTTCCATATTCTAATGCCTGACTTTCCTCCTAATGCAGCAACAATTACTTTACCATCAGGTGAGTAAGCAATGTGATGAATAAAAGCAGGAAGACTTGCTAATCTTGCCTTCAAAGTTTTTTTCTCAAGGTCGAATAGGTAAATACAAGCTGTATCATCCCAGCTGCGCCCTGTGTACCCGGCTGTAACGAGAGATCGCCCATCTGGGGATATAGCCACGGCATATAATGCACCCTCAAGTCCTGAATCAATAGGAACACGTAAAGTATCAAGAAGTGTTCCATCGGATAGAGACCATAGTCGCACTGTCTTGTCGTCAGATGCAGTAGCTACGAAATTACCTTTTATATCTAATGATAATTTATTGATTAGGGCTGTGTGCTGTCCTATTTCAATGCGAACAAATGGATTTTCTGGAGGATTGGTACTATTAGCATGAGCTAATGTAAGCGGCATAAATAATAGATGAATTATTATAAGCAAATTCTTTGAAATATCGTGCAAATTAAGAATATTCATCATTTCTACCGCATCTTAATACGTTACTATCAATATTAATTGACCTAACCAAAGCTGTCTGGCTAGGTCAATTTATTAATTGATCGATTTACAGATCTACACGATCACTTCATTACCAACAGGAATTCTCTTAGTAGTAAAACCTGGATCAGATGTCTCCTTGTCAAGTTTTTTTGCAGACTCAGAGGTATTGTGGAATTCGTCAGCTTTATGCTGTCTTGAAGATGACAAATCAGCTAGCTCTCTCTTTTTAGGATCCGATGGTTTCTTCTTTGCTGCCACCTTATGCTGAGGTTTGCCTTTCTTATACGTATTTCTTTCTTGCTCCGGTGGATTTACCTGTTGGTTAGCGTAGTTGTAGCTATCGCCACGTTTAGTCATATTTTCATCAATCATATTAGCAAGCTTAATATCACGAGCAAGATATTCACGTTGCCCATTCCATTGTATCGTAGCCTGGTCTTGAGTTATTCTTCTTGCTTTCAAATCAGCCTTTATCTTTTTGAACTGTTGTTGACGACAAGAAGTTAATTCTCCAAATGCAAGATTGGCTTTATTCATCTGATTAATTTCTTCTGTTAAGTCATTATTAACAGATAGAATCGCCTGATCTTTGTCTTGATCCATCTTATGTTTCCAATACCCAGCAGCGGCTCCAGCAACACCACCGGCTACTGCTCCAATTGCTGCCTTCTTGCCAACATCTTTTCCACCGCTAGTCAAAGCACCTAAAATAGCTCCAGTGCCAGCCCCAATAATTGCTCCTTTTATCATATCCTCGGCGAAGAAGTTTCCGGTAGAATCAAGCGCCACTACATAAGAACGGCATGAATCATTTCCGTCATCCAAACCAATACGTGATGACTGCGTAAAAGGTGTTGCACAACCAGAAGGAATAATACTAACAACTACAATGCAAGACGCAGTCAAGCTGGTTAATATAAGACGACGAACATTCATTCAATTGACCTCTTCATATGAATCTTCACAAACACGAAAAAAATAAAAAATATATGATATTAAGGAATTACAAAACTACCTTGAAGGTTATTTTATGATGATGAGAAATTGGCATTCAGATTGATTTAATCTGAATGCCATATATTCAGTTAGCTATAATTATTCACAATCAGGGTGGTAGCGATAAGTAACATGCCGACTATACCAACCCCTAGTCTTCAACTCCTTTTTACCAGCTTCATTTGCAAGCGCTAATATCTCATCTTTGTTTTTACTTGTTTCATTGGCAATCTTACGCGCCTCATCCAACCATCCTTTTATAGCATCAGCAACTGGTTGAGTTGCAGTAGATTCTCCAGGTGTCTTGATTTGATCAGTATCCTTTGCTCCACTTTCTTTCAGAATACGAGCTGCGGAGATTAAGGCAATGGGATCCTGCTGTGTTTTACCGTATTTTGCAATTTCATTTGCAAATTTAGCTAAACCTGCTGCTTGAGCTGGGTCGATTTCAGTCTTCGCATTGTCGTTGGTTTTTTTGTCGTCAGCAATAGCCGGCCAGAAGGTAGCCGGCAGAAAAAGAATTGTGGCGACCATAAGACATTTCTTAAGTAAGGTTTTCATATTTTTCCCCTTGTACTGTTAAATAGTTTTAGTTCTATTCTACTCATGATTAGCTCCTAAGACACATCGAGGATGAGTCACTCTGATAAAATCATGTAAGAATACACCAAATCACAATCGTCACTACAGATTTTGCATCCGTAAGCGACGATCCTCATTATGAAGTGTTAAAGTGAAATAAACAACTGTCCGTAAGAGCAAAACACGAATTTTCTGAAAATACTTTAGGCCATTCCTCCACATCCGAATATTCACACTTCTCGACCAGTAGATTAGTGGATCAAAACACTGAATAATCAGATTCGCGGAGGTATCAGTGGCTGATCTAAAACTCTGATAGTACATGAGAGATGTAACTGGCAGAGACTCTAGCAGCAGCATGAATGATAACATCCATTTGAAGCCACTGCCAATATCCTTAAAAACATGCTGTAGCCCAATCCTTCATGATGTGGCTACAGCAAACCATATTACTACTTACTTCTAATCAACTTCAAATTAGAAGGTTCTGTATTAGGAGTAAAGCTATACCCATAATACAATTTATAACTAGCAGGTTCAGTATATCCACTGATTGCATTAATACTTACTGGAGCAGATAAAGTAATATTTGAAAAATTACTTACTGAATTATTCCATCCATTATTAGTTCTATAAGTAGTAGCTCCATTAGTAACTACTTTAGTAACTAGATATGCTACTCTTCCATAATCTACAGAAGCAGGAACAGTATATACACTAATACTTAATCCTCCAACTGTAGAAGTGTTAGTACCATATTGAAAATCCCCAGATAGGATTGTATTAATACCAGTATTATCAAATACCTTTACATAATTAGTAGGTTCTACTGAAGATCCAAATGTATATCCCCAATACATTTTGAATTTATCAGTAGTGGTATTATAATTATTAACTACTGGAATAGATTGAGATGCAGTAAGAGACGCATTAGCATAAGAAGCTAATCCATTACTCCAACTAGTATCTGTAATCTTATATTTAGTGACATTACTATTATTTATAATCTTTGTGAAGAAATAAGCCGTCTTATATCTATCAGAAGATACTGGCGCTACATAAATACTAATATTAGTAGCAGCAGTAGTACCAGAAGTAGTTAATCCATAGCTAAATACACTCCCTACTCCTCCAGATACTGGAGTTTGAGTAAAATTAGCAGTAACTGTTTTATCTGATGTAAATAATGTTATATCACAAATACCAGTACCTGCACATGGCCCACTCCATCCACTAAAGGAATAATTAGTATCAGGAGTAGCAGTTAATGACACTACTGTATTTTGATTGAAATCATAACTGCAAGTACTACCACAATTAATACCAGATGGAGAACTTCTAATTACTCCTCCGCCATTATTTGTAACAACCATTTTAGGTTGAACTGTAGTGTTTTTTGTAAAGTTTGCAGTAATACTCTTACTATTATCTACATTAAAGGGACATACTGTAGTTCCACTACAATCGCCACTCCATCCACCGAAAGTATATCCAGTATCAGGAGTTGCAGTGAGAATTACATTAGTATTCATACTATAAACGTATAAACACGTATTTCCACAATTAATTTTACCATCAGCACTAGTAATAGTACCATTACCATTTTTATAAGTATTTACAGTTTTACCTGTAAAACTATTTCTAAAATTAGAAATATACTTTTTATTTAATACTAATGCTTTAGCATTATTAGCAGAATCAGTAGCAGTCTCCGACTTTCCTACTACCATATTATTATACATTACATCTGGATTACTAAAGTATTGTATTTTAGGAAACACATAAGACATTACTGTCCCTGCTACTGTTTTACCAGAAGCATCTACTGGAGAATATCCACATGCATAAGGGCGAGAAGAGGAACATTGTCCACTTTGCTGTCCTCGATCATGTGCTAGTCCAGAGTTATGTCCCAATTCATGTACAAATGTATCAATATAACACACTGGCCCATCAAATACAATCGCACCAGAGGAATTAGGAAGTACTCCACTACTATTAAAAGTAGCCAAATTAGCTACTCCACAATAATAGTTATCTACTAGATTAGTAAAAGGACGAATGAATACAATAAGATCAGCATTAACTGCTACTCTTTCATTGTAATCCCATCCCTTATTAGACAGATCAGTAAATAGATTAAACATACTAAGATTCTCATTAATAGTAATCTTTTTATATCCAACAATATTATACTGCATATTAATATTACTATTAGAAAGAGCAGCATTACCATATGCATTCATTTGATCTATTCTTGTTTTAGCTGCAGCTTCTGATCCATACTTAGTTACTAGTGAATCAGAATATTCTACCAAAACATTAACTACATCTCTTACCTGATTTTCAGGAAGATCTGTAACTAATGATTTCAGATGATGATTATGATTTTCTTCTTCAGGAGCAGGAGAACCATCTCCAGTAGTAGGAGTAAATGTTTCATCGCATGTTTGTATAGTCTTAATCTTTCTAACCTTATGATCAGAAAGAGAAGTATTATTAAACTCAAATACTTCATCATTAATAGTAACAGTACCTAAAATAGTATCTTCTCCAAAAGTAACTGTAATGTTACTGTTTGGATAGGACACTAAAGTACCTACTACTGAATTTGAGTTTTCAGTATTAAATACATGAGTAATATTAATAGATTGTTTTCCATATCTTGGAAGAACAACTTCAATATTTTGTCCTGGTACTACTTCAATTTTATTTGTAGTAATTTTATGAATACCAGGTTCCTGAAGTGATCTGTTATTATCGTAAGTAAACAGATTATTTGAATATGCTTGTGTACAAAATAGACTAAAAATACATACCAAAATAACACTATATAATGTTTTCATTTTCAAATCTCACATAAAGCCACTAAAATCGCATCCGTTAGCCTAGTCATCCGTAACACTCCTTTGAGTTCCTCCTGAAGTAAGGACTCTCTTACCGAGGCTAATTCTGAACCAATCGAAAGTCAAAAAGTGTGAACTCCGTCACAGTTTTGGTTAAATTTGGATGTTATATCTATAATGGGGTAGTGTGTGTTTCTATTAAAATCATCCGTAAGCATCACATCCTCATCAACTTCCAAGAATCCTTCCTTTTATCCTCTTCAGTTTCACGGGGAACTCCTAATATTCCACTAATAATCACTTTAAAGATATTCTGTAACTGATTGTAAGTATGGAAGATAATATTAAAACTACTTACAATGAATCTGCTACTATTACCAAATTCTACATGTAAACTGTACTTGGTCAGCCGACTGATGGGTAGAAGTATCCATCAAGGGTAGCGCTTAAAATATTCTCTAAAATGCAGAAATTTTTTCAAAAATAATCTAGTCTTATCACCAGAAAGGACATGCCACCTGGACTGACTCTCAGGAACGAGAGTCACCTCTTCCACCCCCCCACTATACCTTATATATAGGCCACCAAGATGACCATGCAGAAACCATCGACTGAAGGAAGGATCGAGGCTCAGATGCTTGAGCAAGACCAGAGGAAAGAAAAAAAGGCGTTTCGGATTGAGCTATCCAAACTGAAGGAAAAAAAGGATAGATCAACAAATGGGAAGTCAACCCCTCGATAAATCTCGAAGTAACAGCCTACTCAGCCTTGTAAGTCTCCGAGGCTGAGTATCAGTCTGAGTACCAGGGGGAACTAAAGATCCTTCTCATGCGGCTTAAACCTACTACAGATACTCCATCCTTAGCATGAGACTTCTATATCTGCCGGCAGTATAATTCATGTAATTCTCCTGAAAGATACCTTGGAAACCATCTTGGATAATCCAGAACCAACAAATGATGAAAAGATCAAGATTCTTCTAGCTAAAATATCAGCTCTGAAAGAGTCTAAGGGTTCGATGCTAGATGTAGAGAATCAGCTAAGTGATCTTCTCGATGAGATGAAGGGAGTGATTGTGAAGAAGTATATGTAAAAGGTAGAATATGCTAAGTCCAAAGAGGAAGAGTCTCATGATAGCGTCAAATCTCCTGCCAAGTCTTCTGCAAGTCGGCGTAAAAGCAGCAAGAAGGCTTAAATCAAATCATTCTCATGCGAGTTTCTATCAATGGATAAACTAAACAAAGATGAAGATAAAATAATTTTTATACCAGTGCTTGAAAAGATTAGATTGAATGAAAAACTTGATTGGCATAAGAGTGAATCTCTGAGACTACAGGAGCATGAGAAGAAGCTATTAGTAGAATTGGAAGAAAAGATAGCTTATATAAATTTATTAGAAGTTATGTTAGCAGAGAAGAACAAAAAAGAATCAGAAGCTAAGTAGTTAAAACCTACGTCTCATGATAAACAGATAGTTAAAGAGTTGGAAAAGACTGACAAAAAATCCACTAAGTAAAGACACTTCTCCTGCGGCTTAAACCTACTACCTCAGATACTCCTTCCCTAGCATCACATACTGCCTCGCCCGCAGTTCAATCTCTTCAATATCCTCTGAAGTTAAGTCCCTCAGGAATTTAGCCGGTGATCCAGCCCATAACTGACCTGAAGGAACCACTTTTTGAGGGGTGAGCAAGGAACCTGCTGCAAGCATCCCTCTGGACTTAATCTTGGCACCATCCATTACCGTAGCTCTCATGCCGACGAAGGAGTAGTCCTCTAAAGTACACTCATGTAGCAAAACACAGTGTCCTACGGTTACATTATCTCCGATGATGGTTCCTGATCCTGCGGCAGCAACATGGATTACAGACCCATCCTGGATGTTGGTTCTCGCTCCTATCCTGATGTGGTTAACATCACCACGGACAACACAACCAAACCAGATCGAGCTTTCAGGGCCAATTTCTACATCTCCAACTATCGCTGCGCCAGGCGCTACAAAGGCAGTAGCAGTAATCTTTGGGTAGGGGAGTATGATAGGGGAGTTTCATAGAGAGACATGGATGTATTCTACTGGTTACCGGGTTGCAGGAATGTTGAAGTGAAGGATTTTAAGTATCTTTTTATTCACTCACATTTCGTAGGAATTATTTAAGAGATAGTCATCTTCTTAAAATATATTGATATATTAAGTTATTCGTTTTAGCATAAAAACAGATTAATATTTATCTGTCATGCAAGACGCAATGTCTGTAAAACCTTATGGAGTTATTATATGAGTAAACCACCTGTTGATCTATCACAGTTAAGTTATATTATAAGTCTTGGCGATGATAAAATAAGCATAGAAGAAAATCCTATTTTGGATAAACAATCTTACACTCAATATAGAGAGAATGAAGAATCATTCCTAAAAGGTGTAAAAAAGGTATTATTTGAACTTGGAACAAAACCATCTAATATTAGTTTATGTGGTTCTAAGGAGATAAAATCCTATTTTAGAGACATGACTATTGGTGACATTAATATTCACACTAAAGTTATGTGCGGTACAAAAAAGGATGGGAAATGGAAATTTTCTGGTAAACCACATAAAAGGTTCCAAGCTAAGATTGATAATGGGACAATAGAAGAATGGGAAATGTCAATAGCTGATATTGATAAATATTTCAATCTTTTAAAATCTCAAGAAAATAAAGACAAAGAAGTTATTGTTGAAACACCTGTTATTATTCTAAAAGGATTAAACAAGGATCTTCAAAAAGCACAAACAGAATTAAAAAAGTTAAATGACAACATAAATAATACAAAAAAAGAATTGGAGAGTGCAGAAATATCAAAGAAAGGGGCAGAAGATGCTTTGATCGCTGGAGGAATTAAAAGTGGAGTTCCAAAATCACTTTCATCTTCAGTCACGAGACGCAAAGATAAAATACATAATTTAGAGTCTGAATTAACAAAATTAAAAAATAAAATATCAGAATTGGATACAAAAATAGATAATACTAAAATTGAAGTTGATTTATATGAAGCAAGAAAGTCTGTTGAAGGTAAAGATATAGCAACATAAAGTACCATTATATTGTTGTCTATGAATATATTTTGTATTATACTTTATATAGGAAAATCATGAAACTAGAGATAGCAGACCTTTCTTCCATCGAAGATCAAATCGCAGAACTGGTAAGAAAGAAACAGGAGGTTTTAGCAAAGAACAGAGCAGAAGATGTAGGCATTGTTGTTCTAAGCGAAGTTACAGTAACTACCAGAGCCAAAAAGGGTACTGGAAAGAAGCAAATAACAGCAAAGGATAGAGCAAGCAGGAAGTTAGTTACAGTTTGCGTTCCTAACACTGATGAAACAATGCAGATTTATCTCAACGAAGATGGATCTTTTACAAGAGTCAATCGTGGTAAGGCTCCTAGAGTATTTGAAAGTAAAATAAAAGACGGAACTATCGGAGAGTGGGTTGTAGCTACTGAATCGGAAGATGCAAATGCAGAACCATTAGCAGCTACTAGCGAGTCAGAGACTACTGAAACACCAGTAAGCAAGACTAAAAAGTCTTCTAAGAAATAACCAATCTTCTTAGATTCAGGTTTATAACCCTCTTCCAGAACCTGGAAGGGGGTTTTTTAATGCTTCATTTTCAGATTTATGATATAGACATCTAACAAAGTATCAGATTCCTCTGGTACATCCTCCAGCGCAAGAACGGTTAGTTAGGCAGAGATTCCCGTCTCCATCTTTCTAACCGTTTTTGTGTTCGTAAATCAATCAATCATTCATTCCAAGGAGTACCTTCTATGGGACTTATGAAGAATGAGTTTATCCGAAATGTAGAATCTGATCCTAAATTCATCGAAGATTACTTTGATAGTGATCTTTGGAATTGTGAGCCAGATTATCCAGATGTTGGAGAAGAAGATTATTTATCTTCAATGTTGATCGTTGTCCCACTTGTGTCTTCCGTTTTGGAAGATGTCCCGTTTTAATCACATTTTGGAGTTGTTACAATGAAACGTGTATATGAATTCGTCTCTAAGGAGAAGAGATTTCAGATTCGGCAAGGTGAAGATAGCAATATTTCCTTCCATATCTTGAAGAAAACAGATGATGGATTTGTTAATGTTGCTGATACTTCGATTTCTTACGCTGAATTTATTCAGCTCTGCGAACTTCGGTATGAATCTGACTGGAAATCGAAGCAACAGGAGAAGTTTTTAAGCGAAGTATCAGATAATGTCATCAAGATGATGGCAGCGTAAGTTCATGAGTAGGCAAAAGTTTACACTTGGTCGAGTTGTTGCTACGCCTGGTGCCCTGGAAATGCTTCTTGAGTTGGGTGTTTTACCGCATGATTTACTGCGGCGACATCAGAGTGGAGATTGGGGTGATCTTTGTGATGAGGATAAGCAGGCCAACGAAGCTGCGTTAGTGGAAGGTTCCAGATTACTCTCAGCATATTGTTTCTTGGAGAAGAAGATTTGGGTGATTACTGAAGCGGATAGATCCTCTACTTGCATCTTGCTTCCAAGCGAGTATTAGATAGGATACTTTTAGGAGGATACTTGGGGAGCCAGAATATGGCTCCCTGATTTTATTTGAAATTACTAAATTATTATTCAAAGTGTGGTAATTTTACTTACCACAACATTTCTTGAATTTTAATCCACTTCCACAATTACAAGGATCATTTCTAGATACAGACGTTCTCTTGGATATTTGAGGATTTATAATATTTCCATTAGGACATTTAAATGGATGTTTCATATTAATAGACACATAAAGCGCTACATTAATTACTAGACGATTTTTTTCATTATTTCTTTTTGAGTATATTAAATTAACTTGCGTTACCTGACAATCATTATCAGTTTCAATCTCTTCAGAAGATATATCTTCCAATATTCTCAATAAAAGTTTCTTGTGTAATCCATCTAAATCATCAGTTTTCAATGATTTACCACAATGTGAACATAGAATAGGCAAATAATGCCCATTCTCGAATACCTGATATATTGTTTCTCCTTCAAATACTACATCAACAATCTTCTGATTTCCAACACATTGATAAATATAATCTGTAACACATTTTAATGAATTTATATATTTGTCTTTGCATATTTCATAATCAACTTCACCTTGTTCAAAGCTACGCTCAGAATTTTCATATATGAATTTCTTATAGCTAACAATTGATCCATGATTATGTGTGCCATCAGCATGAACAAAATTTCTAATTATATTAAACTTCTCCATATATATGTATAAATTGAAATGCTTATGTATGTTCTATTTTTTTTGTTGTAATACAGAATTTTTTGTTGAGTTTGAAGAAACATATAAACCTCTTCATGCTTTCATCGCCAGTGCTTAATTTTTCATAAATTTTATCATATTCACTAGCAAGAAGCCTCTCGTTTCTTATGTCAAATGCAAACACAATTCCAGATGTCATGTTGAATTCGGTAAATGGAACTATTCTAGTAAAAATCAGAGTTTTTAAAATTCTAGTTTGTAATGTTATTTTACTTATAGCTATGTCTGTTAATACTACTTTATTATCATTATTAAACAGATCCAATAACTCTATACTACACTTTTCGGCAGATGAAGATGTAGCCTGAAAGAAAGAACTATATGAATTTGCGTATGCTTTTAACACTTCTTTTTCCACAATACTTAGATTATTTCTGTTCTTTATTAAATGTTTTTGTAGTATAGTTTCAACTTCACCATTGTACTCGTTAATCAAGAAGTCCAGCACACAGCTAGTATCGTAACCATTGTTCATGACGACTGTATTACCATCAACAAGTCCTAACATTCTACCTGCTTTGTAAATATCACTACGCTTTATATTAGCATCAATAATACCCTGCACAAAGGTTTGTTCTATTTTACGATATTCTATATATTTATTAACAATATTCACATTAAGACATCACAATGTTAGTGGCTTATTAATTTTAAATATCTACTAAATTAGAGTAGTATTTTAACAGAAATTGTATTTTACAACTAGCATGAAAGTTATTTATGTTCCGTGTGAATTCCTGTCTTAACTGGCTAGACTCTCCTGCCAACTGATGCTCATGACGGAAGAAGTTGAAGTCTCTGGTATATCAAGCATGAGAAGACCAGTCTGACATGGGGGACTGATTGCTTGTTTACTTTACATGATGTTGAAATATAAACAAGAAAGCAATGTCTCAAGTTTACTTGCAAACTTGGTTTCAAGTTCACATGTATGAAAGTATTGCATTATTTTTATAATGGCTGTAGTATCTCTTGATCAACTAGATGTCTAATGAACAAGTTTACTTATAAACATGCAAACAATCTCGATTCTTGGACAGAAGGGTGGAACAGGTAAAACAACTACCACTCTTGCATTGGCTGTTGCTGCCACTCAAGCAGGTAAAAGTGTTGTAGTAATTGATCTTGATCCACAAACAACTGCGACAAACTGGTCTGATAGACGAACAGTAGAAGACAGTTTAAGTGTTGTAAGTTGCCAAGTATCTCGTTTACGATTTGTCCTTGATGCTGCTAAAAGCCAAGGTGCAGACATTGTTATTATTGATACACCTGCTAAAAGCTCTGAAGCAGGTATTGCAGCAGCACGAGCCGCTGACTTGGTACTTGTACCTGTGCGTCCACAAATCTATGACCTTGAAACTTTACCTGCAATTAAAGATATATTGAATCTTGCTGGTGATCCAAAAATATTTGTTGTCATAAATTCAGCACCAATACAAGGAAAGCGTCACATTGAAGCAAAGGATGCAGCTATAAGCCTCGGATTTTCAGTGTGTCCAATTGTTCTTTATCTTAGGACGGCATATGGTGATGCACCCACTACCGGGCAAACTGTTACTGAGTATGAGCCTAATGGTAAAGCCGCGTTAGAAGTAGAACAACTTTACAAGTTTACTTGTAAGTTTATGAACAAGTTAGAAGGTTGACAAGATGAATAGTAAGAGAGTAAACATGCTGGCTGCTCTTGAACAACAAGCAAAAGGCCCTGCGCAAGAACCTGTAGTAACGGAGAGACTTCCAGATAAAAACTACAAGCAACCCAGCAGGGTGGGTAAGGTGAATATCACGGGGTACTTTGCACCAGCAGTTAAATCATCGTTTAGGATGATCCAAACAAAGCATCCGGAAAAAACCATTCAAGACCTATTAGCTGAATCTTTGAATGATCTCTTTGCTAAATACAATGTACCACAAACAGCTCATCTTGATGAGTAACAAGGAAGATAATTAGGAGAATCTTCACGATCTAATCTCTTTCCATAGTTTCATGTCATCATCAGTTAAATTCATTCCTTCGTTTTTGAAG
>Ga0194047_10000461_pt1 | contig 27542 bp, 31 predicted proteins | sample JunL225m_MetaG_2_FD_160070 | JGI IMG/M metagenome (GOLD analysis project Ga0194047, IMG submission 160070) | Anoxic zone freshwater microbial communities from boreal shield lake in IISD Experimental Lakes Area, Ontario, Canada - Jun2016-L221-5m | ecosystem: Environmental > Aquatic > Freshwater... | reverse complement strand
ACCCAGTCCAGAACCCAGAGGAGAACCAACTTGCTCGCTTGTACGCTTAGTCGACATCTTAGACCGTCCAAACGCTGCTGATTGGCACTTGAGTGAATGACCGACCGACTGGACCGCCCATTTAAACCACCAAATTCTATTTAAACCCCCAGTTTCTATTTAAATGCTCTTTTTTAAATAGATTCTTACCATTTACACCGAACGGCCGCCAGTCCCCTCACTCCACCAAGCACCACTCCAGGCCTTTCACCAGTCCTTCAAGTCACACAAAAACAACAACAAGCAACAGGTGCGGTGTTTTCTTATGTTTGAGTTGCTGCTTGTTCACTCTGCTATCTCCAGCATGTCTACGCCCACGACACTCGAGGAACGCATGAGCGCTGAACTGGGTGTTTCCATGGACGAGCAGCGCATCCTCTTGGAAGCGTTTGCCATGCAGAAGAAGGCACTGTTCAAGAAGGCGGTCAAGAAGGCGGTCAAGAAGACAGTCAAGAAGGTTGCCAAGAAGGCGGCAAAGCCGATGCCGGAGAAGCAGCCGGACCTCAAGGACCTCAAGTTCAAAAAACAAGTTGAGCAAGTGCTTCCTCCCGGACGCTACTTCATTGCTGATCCGTGCAACGTCTTTGATCGCGATTTCTATGACAATGTGTGGGGTGAGAAGCTCCACTATGACGAAGGCTGCTTCCGGAGCAAGGGCGTGGGCTTTATGATCCATCGCACCGGTGGCGACGGGAGCTTCTCCGGATCCGATGGACACGAGTATGGCGTTGACTCGGGCACCATTGGCGTGATCTCTGCCAGTCTTGCCGAACCTGGCTGCGGCGAGCGTATGTTCACGTTCACCGAGCCTGTTCTGTACACTGAGCACAAAGGCAACCACGTCTACACCTCTGGACGCTTTCGCCTCGAGATCAACACAAGACCAGAAGAAGAAGAAATCATCATCAAGCACATTCTCACCAAGAAGATACGAACCAACGCCTAATACACCCTTGTGATACCCTTTGCGAGCCACTTAGATTTCACTTAGATGTTCAGAGGCAATCAAAGGCATGATGCCACCCTCGCAGAAGGTGCTCCAAGCCCGCAAACGCCAATATGACGCTCATTGTGTCGCAGCTCAGCTTGAATTCCATCTGCAAGATGACCTTCCGAATGTCCTTGCACCGCGTGTCTTCCAGTTTCGCGTTCTTGCGCCAGTCGGCTTCGCAGATCGCAAACCCCGGCTCTCCCGGAGCCATTATGACGCCCTTCAGAGAGCACTGGTTGTGAATGCGGAAGCTTGCGTGTGACGCGTAGTTTCCGATAGCGCCTCGCGGTTGCAACCACCTCCAAAACCAGAACCTGGTGCCTCTGTTGTCGCTTTCCTCATGGAGAACTTTCAGCTGGTACTCGCTGGGTTGGCACGAATAAGTTGATGTTGAAGCAATGAAGTGTTGCTGTTGTTCAATGAGGTGTTCCATGAACTTGACCATCAGCGGGGCCGCGTTCTTCTCTTGTTTTCGTCGCTTTGCTACAGACATTGGGGGTTTGAGAAAATGAAGCACCAAGTTTCACTTAGAATTCACTTAGAATTCATTTGGAATTCATTTGGAACTTCTTCAAAGGCAATCAAACGCGTGCAGCCATCCTCGCAGAAGGTGCTCCAAGCCCGCAAACTCCAGTATAACGCCCATTGTGTCGCAGCTCAGCTTGAATTCCATCTTGAATTCCATCTGCAAGAGGACCTTTCGCATGTCCTTGAACCGCGTGATGTCCTTGCACCGCGTGTCTTCCAGTTCCGCGTTCTTGCGCCAGTCGGCCTCGCAGATCGCAAACCCCGGCTCTCCCGGAGCCATTATGACACCCTTCAGAGAGCACTGGTTGTATATGCAGAAGGCTGCGGTTGACGGGTAGTTTCGGTTTGCGGCGTAGTTTCCGATAGCGCCTCGCGGTTTCAACCACCAAAACCGGAACCTGGTGCCTAGGTTGTCGCTTTCCTCCTGGAGAACTTTCAGCTGGTACTCGCTGGGTTGGCACGAATAAGTTGATGTTGAAGCAATGAAGCGCCGTTCTTGTTCAATGAGGTGTTCCATGAACTTCACCATCAGCGGGGCCGCGTTCTTCTCTGGTTTTCGTCGCTTTGCCGCAGACATTGTGGGGTTTGAGAAAATGAGGGCAGCAAAAAGTTCCAGCGGAATTCTATTGGAAAAATCTATTCTTTGATCTTTGAAAACTTCTTGGGGTGACAAAATGAAAACTTTTTTGGTTCATAATTCCAAACCCCCCAGCAATGGTTGAAGCCAAGTGTATTGTTTGTATGGAGGACGATTTGAAGAAAACATATCGACTGCAGTGTGGGCACAAGTTTCATTTGAGCTGTTTGCGGTCGGTGGTTGAGAATTTGCTGCAGCCGGCTTGTCCGATGTGTCGAGCTCCTATGCGCAAATCATTTGTCGAAGCAACGTTGCGTCGGAGATCGTTCCGTGGCGCAGACCCCGCGGAGACTTCTCGTTGGTCAGACGGTCGGCGTATATCAATGTACAAGCGTGCGTTTTTCGAGCTGCACAAACGTCCAGTGGAATTCGAGGAGGACGGTGAATTGACAATGATGAATGCGCGCACCTACCAGTTGGCACTTTCGATGCGCACCACGTGGTTGGATGCAGACACGCTGGACGAGGCCCATGGTGAATTGCGACGTTTGAAGCGTCTGAGACGGCGATACCGATGGAATATGCCCAGCAAGCATGACTCGGAAACGTTTGGGGATGTTCCCGAGTTGGTGCATGTGGGTGAGCAAGAGGAATTGACATGCGATTATCTCGTGGAGGGGACTGGGAGTCTGCAGGGGTCTAAAGTTGTCTGCGACGCCACCGTGGAGGACAAAAACGAATATCATTGTTCAGATCACGTGCTATTTCAATGAAAAATGCTTGAAGAACGTTTGAAGTTCCCCCAGTCCCCCCAGTCCCAGTAGAATTCTGCTGGAATTCTGCTAGAACGTGCTAGAGCGCTTGCACGCGAGTTAAATTTATTCAGACGTCTCAGTCGTGGGTTTCCACAGGTACTTGTTCTCGTCAAGTTCGGACCGGCGGTAGTGCACGTTGTGCGTGTCCAGGATGCGTTTCTCCACGATTTGGGTGATGTTGGAGGCCGAAATCAGTGCTGGAAGGTCTTGTTTGATTTCGTTGGCCTGCAAGTCGGAGAGCAAGAACCCATCGACCACCGTGTACGGGAAGACGCCCGGTACCAGGCCAAGTTCTTCGGTAACGCATTTCCCGTTCACCACCACAGACACGATGGGAAGCTCGTAGACGTTGTCCTTTTCGTCGCGTCCTGGGCTTCCGGAAGCGCTAGAGCCAACCATGGGGACTTTGGCAGCGCCAACCATTGGGACTCCATCGACCGACCAGGTGACGTAGAAGGAGAACCAGTCGATGATCGTCATCGTGGTTTGCTTTGAGTCGTGTATGGCTCCATCGAGCGACCAGGTGACGTAGAAGGAGAACCAGTCGATGATCGTCATCGTGGTTTGCTTTGAGTCGTGTATGGTTTTCCCATCATGCACGGCATTTGTCTCGAACGAAGTGTTGATGGGGAATTTGTCACGGTTGAAGAAGGCCGCGACAAGCTCCTTCCAGTGTTCTTGGCGCAGAGGGTTCGTTCTGGCAATCGCTCGGATTTCCGCGTCGGAGAGGTTCTGCATGATCTTGGGGGTCTCGAAGGGGTCTTGGATGTATGAGCAGGAATTTGGCTGACCTGGTGTCCCAGCCAATAAAATCTATTTGTGACACAAAAATCTATTTGATATTTTAAAACAGCGTCCCAGCCGCGTCCCAGCCGTGTTCCAGCAGTTTCCTAGCCGCGACGTGAGGGCCTGAACACTGCCTATAACCGCTGGGAACTCGGCTGGGAACTCCGCTGGGAACTCGGCTGGGAACCGCTGGGATCACAAACGTTTTATTCATTTCATCGTGATCGTCGGACAATAGCGTCCATGACCGTCATGTGGTCATCTTTGTCCGCTTGGTAGATGCTGCCTCCTCGAATCAAGTCCAGGTACAAGGGGCTGAGCTTGAAGCGACATACGTCTCTGTCCGTCGCTGGATGCTTGTTCTGGGACTCCGCCTTCTTGATGGCTCGCACGAGTTGCTTCAGGAATGTTCTGTCGTAGGAGGCGTGGCTTGGGTCGGAAACCACTCGAATTGCGTTCATGCAGCAGTTTTCTTCCATTTTCCAGATGGTTTCCGCCACATTGGATGCCTTGTGTGGCTTGGCGTACACCGGGTTTCTTCGGGCAGCGGCCTTGGTCTTGGTGTTGTGCTTGCGTTGGGGTGCAGACATGGCTTGGGGTTACTGCGCAGGATGTCATGAGAACAAAATATTTCATGTTATTTGCTGCTTGGCTACCTTGTAGTGAGGCTTGGAGTGGACTGGCGGTTTGGAGGTATGGTGAGGCTCGGCCGCCGGGCACTTAAATGGGCAAAATCTATTTTAAATAAATTATATTTTTTTGAAGAATAGATTTTGCGAATAAGTAAGTTCGGGCGCCTGGAGAGCACACAACCTCAAACCCCAATCACCCCACCCCTCTCAAGCATCACTCAAGCATCACTCAAGCAACCTCAAGCATCACTCAAGCATCTCTCAAGCATCTCTCAAGCAACATGACCACCATCCAAGAAGTTAACCCAAGCACCGTTCAAGCCATCATGGTCGCTCAAGACCAAGCCATTCGTCTGGTTTGCCCTGGAGCTCCACGCAAGCCGCGGGCCGTCGCCAGGTTCAACATGCCCATCCAAGAAGAAGAAGAAGGGATGGAAGTGGACGAGGAGGAGGGTGTGACCATTGTCACGATTCCTAACGGCCGTGTGATTCGAAGACTCGACTTCCAAGAGCCTCTCTGAGCTGTTCCAGGAGCCTCTCTGCGTCTTCGCTGCGTCTCTGCGTCTTCTCTGCGTCTCTCGGTGTCTCTCTTGTGCTTTTTCGTGCTAATTAAATACAGCTGGAAACATTCGGAGACGCTTGGAGACACACGCACACGCCAGAAGCTCCAGTAGAATTCTCTTGGAATTTTAGCGGTCACGAAGCTATCACGAAGCTATCACGAAGCTATTTCAAGTGTGCTTTCAATTCGCTAACTGTTTTGCACACAGAGTGTGGTATGTTGAGCTCGTCCAAGACCATAAGAAACATCATGAAGGCCGTGTCTCGTTCGCAAGCCAGGCCCATACACACTTCGTTCATGCTGTGAATGTTATATCCTTTATATGTGCGATATTCACGGTATTCATGTTTACACGTTCTCCATGGAGTATCGCTCTGCATGTGTCGTTTTATTAGCTCACGTAGAACTCATACACCTCTCATGCGCCTCTCACGCGACTCTCATGCGCCTCTCCTTGACGTTCTCTTGGGTGTATTCTTCTCCAGCCATTGCCACAGCAGTTTGCGTGTGTCTTCGTTGCATTGTCCCGCGGTTTCGTTATAGGTGAGAACAAAATGGCGCTTGGCCGCGCTCAGTTTCTTCCTTGCCACTTCTAGTTCATGTTCATCCATTCGTTCTTGTCGAGATGTTCTGTGTCGATCCGACTTGATGTTTTGACGAAGTACATCCAAGTTGCGTGCGGCGCTTGTCTGAGCTTCCAATGAAAGTGCAACAGCTTCCAAACAAGAATGCGACATAATCTCCGTGGTGGGAATATGAAGAAGTGAGCTGGGGGAAATGAATGAACTGCAAGATCCCCGGTTAAAAATAGAATTAAAAAAATAGAATTTCTAGATCGCTTGAACGATCCAGATCACAAGCCAGTTCATGATGCACATGCGGCTATCCATTTCAAGATGTCCCAAACAAGAGCGAGACAGTGGGCAGGCACTCCATTTCGTTTGAAGGCGCCTGCCGCCGCGCACCTTTTACTTCAAGTTTCTGCACCTCAACGTGTTTGCCCACGGTGCAACAAGGAGCATGGATGGATTATTGTACAACAAATCGCCACAAAGCAACGACGAGCTGGACATGGCACCAAGATTATGCAAGAGCTGATGAATGCGGCCGCCGTGCAGAATATGGGTGTCATGCTTCAAGCTGTCCTGTCCGAAGGCAGTCGAGGCTTGGTGCGCAAACTGAAGCTCATGCCTATGGAATGCGACCCTTCATCATTTCTCGGATGTTGCATTTAAATCAAAGTTTCCAAATGAACTCTACGTGAATTCTATGTGAATTCGACTGGGATTTATTCTTATCTCAAGCGATCAAATCAATAGAAGGATTTTTGGATTTGATGTGCTGTACCCCAAGTTTCGTTATTCGTTTACAAAACGTCACATCGAGGTGTTTCAACGATAGTGATGAAATATGAATAAAACCAGCGTCCGTCACTTGTTTACAACCAACCAAGTCGAGGTGTTGCAGAGGCAGCGAGAAGAGGTGTGCCAGGCCAGCGTCCGTTAGCTTCCCGCACCAGGTCAAATCTAGATGCTGCAGAGGCAGAGAAGAGAGGTGTGCCAGGCCAGCGTCCGTCACTTGTCCACAATAACGCAATTCGAGATGCTGCAGCGGCAGTGAGGAGAGGTGCGCCAGGCCAACGTCAGTCACTCGATAACAACCATCCAAGTCGAGATATTGTAGCGGCAGCGAGGAGAGGTGTGCCATACCATTGTCCGTCACTTGGTCACAAGAATGTAGGTCAACGTGCTGCACAATAAAACATATGTGCATGTTACCCGACATGTCAGACATACCGTGATATGGTGCCAAGCAAAACTGTGGCGATGAAAATCATTTTTCGACCAAGATAAATCTAATTGGTCGTTCCAGGCATGCGGAAGTTCACAGAGCACGCGATTCCATGCTTTACAAACCGTGAATATGCTCTGCAATAAATTACAGGTAGTCAGAAAACTAAACACAACACCCAATGTATCTCCTTCAGGGAAGTGTTGCATTGGCGTTCGAACGTATGAATTCTACGAGAATTCCAAATGAACTCTACGAGAATTCTACTGGAATTTATTATCTCAAGCGAAGCTTTTCAAATCAATAGCAGGATTTTTGGATTTGATGTGCTGTACCCCAAGTTGCGTTATTTTTTTACAATACGTCACATTGAGGTATTTCAACGGTAGTGTTGAAATGTGAGTCAACCCAGCGTCTGTCACTCGATCGCACAACGTCAGGTCCAGATGTTGTAGTGGCATCGAAGAGAGATGCGTCAGGCCTGCGTCCGTGATTCCACCACACCAAGACAAGCATAGATGTTGTAGTGGCATAGAGGACAGGTGTGCCAGGCCAGCGTCACTTATTTGATGCCAAAGATACAAGTCGAGATATTGCAACGATAGCGAGGAAAGATGTGCTAGTCCAGCGTCCGTCATACGGTGACATTTGCTCAAGTCAAGATGTTTCAGTGGCATCAAAGATATGTGCATCAGTCCAGCGTCGGTCACTCGATTACAAGCACTCAGTTTCAGATGTTGCAGTGGCATTGATGAAATATGCATCAATCCGGTGTCAGTCACTTGATAACAATAACCCAAGTCGAGATGTTGTAGTGGCACCGCGGAAATATATGCCAATCCTACGTCTGTAATTCGATCACACCAATCCAAATCGAGATGTTGTAGTGGCATTGAACGGAGGTTTGCCAAGCCATCGTCCGTCACTTGCTCACAACAATATAAGTCAAGATGTTGCAACGGCATTGACCGGAGGTGTACCAAACCGACGTCAGTCACTTGTTCACAATTTTGCAAGTTGAGATACTGTAGTGGCAGCGAGGAGAGGTGTGCCAGACCATTGTCCGTCACTTGGTCACAAGAATGTAGGTCAACGTGCTGTACAATAAAAAATATGTGCACATCACGCGACACATCAGACATACCGTGATGCGATGCCACGCAAAGTTGGAATGGTAAAAGTCATGATTCGTCCAATGTAAATCCAGTTCGTTACCCCAGGAATGTGGAAGCTCACAAAGCACACGATTCCACGCTTTGCAGACCCTGAATATACTCTGCAACAAATTAAACGTAGATAAAAAACTAAACACCACCCCCAAAGTATCGCCTTCTGGGAACCGTTGCATTGGCGTTCGGACGTTTGAATTCTACTGGAAATCTACGAGAGGTAATTTATTTGCAACTCCACAGATTTGATATTCCGCAATCCAGCATGTGTTATAAGATTACAATGCGTTACATTGAGGTATTTCAAGGGTAGTAACGAAATATGCGCCAAGCCAGCGTCTGTCACTTGATTACAAAAAGTCAGGTCCAAATGCTGCAGCGGCATCGAAGAAAGATGTGCCAGACCAGTGTCTGTGATTTCACACCAAGCCAAATTTAGATGTCGCAATGGCATCGACGAAATATGCACCAAACCAGCGTCAGTTACTTGATTACAAAAAAACAAGTTGAGATATTTCAGCGCCAGTAAACGGAGGTATGCCAGTCCAGCATCTGTCACGTTCCAACATCTGTTTAAATCAAGATGCTGCAGTGGCATCGAGGATATATGCGCTAGTCCGGCGTCGGTCACTCTCTTACAACCATCCAAGTCGAGATATTGTAGTGGCAGCAAGGAGAGGTGTGCCAGCCCCGTGTCAGTCACTTGATAACAATGACTCAAGTCGAGATATTGTAGTGGTATCGACGAAATATGAGCCAATGCTGCGTCCGTGATTTGCCCACACCCAGCCAGGTTGAGATATTTCAGTGGTAGTAAACGGAGGTGCGCCAACCCAGCGTCGGTCAAGTGCTCACAGTGAGCCATATCGATATGTTTCAGCGATGGTAGTAAACGGAGGTGAGCCAAGTCAGCATCCGTTATTTGGCTACATCCTGATATGTTGATATATATGACACGATGCCATGCAAAATTAAAACGTCGAAAACCAACCCAAGATAAATCCAATTGGTCGTTCCAAGCATGCGGAAGTTGACAAAGCACGCGATTCCACTCTTTGCACACCCTGAATATGCTCTGTAACAAATTATAGGTAGGCAAAAAACTGAACACCACCCCCAAAGTATCGCCTTCAGGAAAGTATGTTGGCATTTGGACGTGTGAGTCCATGTGAATTCCAAATGAATTCTACGTGAATTCTATATGAATTCTACTGGGATTTCATTTAATGTTCAGGAACAGGCCATGTTAGGTTTGTACAATGCCTTAAATTGAGGCTCTTCAGCGGTCTTGACGAGATATGCAACAATCCGGCATCTGTAATGTCACGACAGCCTTCCAAGTTGAGATCTTCAAGCGGCAACGAAGATATGTGTGATAAACCTGCATCAGTTATTAGAAAGCAACCTGACAAACTGAGGTGTTGGAGTGGCATCGAAGATATATGCGTCAATCCAGCGTCCGTCACTCTATGGCACATATTTAAAGCGAGATATTGTAGTGGCAGTGATGACAAGTGTGCCAATCCAGCATCCGTCACTTTTGGGCACATATTTAAAGCGAGATGTTGTAGTGGTAGTGATGACAAATATGCCAATCCAGCGTCCGTAACTTGCCAACAACCAGTCAAGTCAAGTTGTCGCAGTGGTAACCGGGACAGGTATGCCAAAGTAGCGTCCGTCACTTTCCAACAACCAGTCAGGTAGATATACTTGACATGATGCCACGCAAACTTGGAACGATAAAAATCATGTGTCACGTAAGAAAACTCCAATATGTCGTTCCAGGCATGCGGAAGGTGACAAAGCACGCCATTCCATTCCTTACACACTGCATATAAAGCTTTACGCAGCAAATTGTAAGTGGTCAGAAAACTAAATACAACGCCCAATGTATCGCCTTCCGGGAACTGCATGGTGGCACTTGGACGTATAAGAGTTCCAAATGAATTCTATGTGAATTCTATGAACCCATTCCAAATGAATTCTATGTGAATTCTATGTGAATTCTATGTGAATTCTACTGGGATTTATTGGTTGAGAAATTTGATGATCGACAATCCAACTTGTGATATTTTTCTGCACATCCTTGTACCGATGCGTTCTTTCAACAGGAGTGCCGGCATATGTGCCAGGCCAGCGTCAGTCACTCGATAACAACCATCCAAGTCGAGATATTGTAACGGCATTGATGAAATATGACTCAAGCCAGCGTCCGTCACTTGTCGACAACCGTTCAAGTTGAGATGCTGTAGCGGCAGTGAGGAGAGGTGTGCCAGGCCAGCGTCCGTCACCTGTTCACAGAGCACTAAGTTGAGATGCTGCAGTGGCAGCGAGGAGAGGTGTGCCAGGCCGGCGTCTGTCACTTGACAGTCAGTCAAGTCGAGATATTGTAGCGGCATCGAAGAAATATGCGCCAGTCCAGCGTCCGTCACTCTATGGCACCAAGCCAAGTTGAGATGTTTTAGCGATAGTGATGACAGGTGCATCAAACCAGCGTCGGTCACGTTATAACACTTATGCAAATTGAGATGCTGTAGTGGCATTGATGACAGATGCGCAAGTCCAACATCGGTCACGTTCATATCACCCAAATTGAGATGTTGTATCGACATCAAAGAAAGATGCGCGAGTCCAGCATCAGTGATTCGCCAACAGCCCTTCAAGTCGAGATGTTGGAGTAATAACAACGAGGACAGTTTTTCCAAATCATCGTCGGTAAAACGAAGGCAACTTTTCAAGTCAAGATGTCGCAATGATGATACAAAACGTGTCATGTGAATACCCCTCACTTGGTCGCAGAATGACACATCGATATGCTGTGCACAAAGCAATGTGCGTGACATGCGACATACACAACCTAACATACCGTGATATAATTCCAAGCAAATTTTGAATGATGAAGGCCATAACACCTCCAATTTAACTGAAGTCTGTTGTCCCATGCATGTGGAAGCTCACAAAGCACGCGATTCCATTCTTTGCACACCGCAAAAAACGCTTTTTCCAGCAATTTGTATGATGTCAAGAAACTAAATATGACGCCCAATGTATCGCCTTCGGGAAAGTGTGTTGGCATTTGGACGTATAAGAGTTCCAAATGAATTCTACTGGAAATTCCAAATGAATTCTACTCGGAATTTTAAATGAAATCAGTATTGGAATCTTATGTCTAATTCGGGAGACTTGAATTTCTGCAATCCAGTTTTGGTTATGTTTAGACACCTTCTTATGTCGAGATATTTCAAAGGTAGTGACAGTATGTGCAACAAGCCAGCGTCTGTTATGCGAAAGCAATTGTTCAGGTCGAGATTTTGTAGTGGCATAGAGGAAATGTGTCGTAAACCAGCGTCTGTTATGCGATCACAATTCCACAAACTAAGACGTTGCAATGGCATAGAAGAAATGTGCCATAAACCAGCATCCGTGATTTGCCTGCAGTAATCTAAGTCTAGATGCTTCAACAATAGCGATGATAAGTATATGAGACCCGTATCAGTAATTTTCTTGCACCAAGCCAAGCCAAGATATTGTAGCGGCAGTAAAGAAAGAGGCGCAAGGCCAATGTCCGTGATTTGCTCACAACCACTCAAACAGAGATGTTTCAGCGGTAGCAAAGACAGATGTACAATCCCAGCATCGGTAATTTGATCACAACCGCTCAAGTTGAGATGTTGTAACATCAGTAACGAGGAAATATGTGCAAGGCCATCATCGGTAAATTGATCACAACTAGCCAGGTCGAGATGCTTTAGCGGCATCAATGAAATATGTCTTAGACCATCGTCAGTGATATATCCATCGTCAGTGATACAACCACTCAAGTCGAGATGTTGCAGCGGTAATAATGCAAAGTGTGACATGTAGACATCCGAAACTTCATCACATAATGATAAATCAAGATTCTGTGCAACGACAATGCGTTTTCAAAGCACCACGACATGCCAAACATACCGTAACACGATGCCATGCGAATTTAGAATGAGGAATATAACGTGTGAAACTGAGATCCAGCTGGTCACCCCATGCATGTGGAAGCTCACAAAGCACGCGATGCCACTCTTTGCACACCGCAAAAAACGCCCCTTGCAGCAATTTGTATGATGCTAAAAAACTAAACACAACGCCCAGTGTATCGCCTTCTGGAAACTGCATAGTGGCACTTGGACTTGTGTAAATTCCAAATGAATTCCAAATGAATTCTAAATGAATTCTATGTGAATTCTACTGGAACTTCATTTTAAGAGATTCAATGGGTTAGAAAAACGTCATGTCACGAAAGGTGGTTTTATCAAAGTCAGTCCAGAGAGTCTACTATCTGAAGATGCTTTAGTTGACCGACTTTTCAGAGAGGATGACTCTTTGAAGATAAATGTTTTTGAGATGTTCTTGTGGATTCTCCGACTGGAAAGGATTCCACTTCGCATGTGGCACACTCCTGAGCAATTAAACAGAATATGGGGAAGCGTGTTGAAGTAACAATCTCGAGTTCCAAATGAATTCTACTGGGATTCCTCACACATACTCTTGGATAATTCCAATAACATCATCCACGAGAGATTCTCTGAGAAGTATAGAAAGCTTCCGACGTTGTTCTTCTTTGTAACAGTCAATGCGACCATTTATAAAATCCCGAATATTTGTAACAGTTTGATGATAACGAAAATGTTTGTAGAATTCTAACGATTCATCATGTATCATTGGATCACCAACGATGATATGTTGTTTGTGTAATTTATAGTTGTTTGATATAACGACGCATGAAAATGGAACCAGTCTGACTGTTATTCGGCCAGTCGATATTTTGTGGTAACGTAGATAATCAATGATTGTGTGATGTGAAATCTTTCGTTCTTCAGCCCAGGTGTGAACCAACATTCTTTCATAAGAATTTTTACAGTCCACTTGTTGTGGGAGCCGGAGTTGGTTTTTGTTGTAGCTCAATGTGAGTTGTTTAATGCGTTGTTCCATTCGAGCGTTTGGAGAAATGAACCGATCCAAATGAATTTTATGTGAGTTCCAAATGATTTCTACTGGGGTTTGCTAGTGTAGAAATCTTTTTCAGTGCAGCAAACGTTGACAGATTTGATATGTTTTCGTAATCCATTCTGTGTTATGCGTTCGCAGCTCCTTATATCGAGAAATTTTAAAGGTAGCGACGATAGATGTACCAAACCAGCGTCTGTAATTTCGTGGCAATAACTCAAGTACAAACGTTGCAGTGGAGTGGAGGAAATATGCACCAAACCAGCGTCGGTCACATTACAACAAGCCAAATCTAGAATTTTTAACGGCATTGATGATAAATACATCAATCCAGCATCGGTCACTTTCCGACAACAAGATAGATTGAGATACCGTAACGGCATCGATACAATATGCGCCAAGCCATTGTCGGTAATTTGTATGCACTGGAACAAGTCGAGATACTGTAAATGTAGCAATGAAATGTGTGCCAGACCAACGTCCGTCACTTCATAACAATGAGCCAAAACAAGATGGCGTAGTGGAAGCGCCGAAATATGTGCTAAACCAGCGTCAGTTATGTTAAAACAGTCGTCCAAGTTTAGATGTTTCAACGGTAGTGCGGAAATATGCGCCAAACCAGCGTCCGTAATTTGCTTGCAATGAGCCAAGTTGAGAAATTGCAACGACATTGACGATAAATACAGCAATCCTGCATTGGTCACTTTTCGACAATATCCCAAATTGAGATGTTGCAACGGTAGTAATGCAATATGCGCCATGTCAGCATCCGTAACTTGAGAACATGATCTTAGGTCAACCTGATGCACACGATGCCATGCAAATCTAAAATGAGGAATGCCATGCATCGTCCATCTGAGATCCAGTTTGTCATTCCAGGCGTGTGGTAAAGTATAGAGGGCATGGTTCCATTCCTTACACACAGCGAATAAAGCTCCTTGCAGTAGCTCACAAGCCGTCAAAAAACTAAATACAACACCCAGTGTGTCTCCTTCAGGAAATTGCTGCATGTTGGCACTTGAATGTATGAATTCCACGAGAATTCTAAATGATGAGATTATCAAGTCCAAATGAATTTTATGTGAATTTGTAATGAAATCCACTAGAAATCGTTGGGAAGTTGCATAGAACTTTAACAGATTTGAGATTGATATTGTTCTGTATTCCATCTTGTGTTATGTTTATGCAGTTCCTCATATCAATGTGTTTTAAAGGTAGTGACGATAGATGTGCCAAACCAAAGTCTGTAATATTGACGCAATAACCAAAGTCCAGATGTTGTAGTGGAATATATGAAAAGTGGACCAAACCAGCGTCGGAAATATCACAACACGCCAATTTTAAACATTGCAATGGCATTGATGATAAATGCATCAAACCATCATCTGTCACTCGATGACAACAAGATAATTCAAGATACTGTAACGGCATTGATGAAATATGCGCCAGACCATTGTTTGTCACTTGTCTGCAACCGAACAAGTCGAGATGCTGTAAACGCAGTGATGAAATGCATGCGAGACCAACGTCTGTCAGTTGATACCAATGCGCCAAAATGAGATGTCGAAGTGGAAGCTCTGAAATATGTGCTAGACCGCCGTCAGTTAAGTTAACACACTCGTTCAAGTCGAGATGTTTCAACGGCAGTGTGGAAATATGAGCCAATCCATTATTCGTAATCAACGAGCAATGAGCCAAGCTGAGATGTTGTAGCGGCATCAAGGAAAGGTGTGCCAGACCTACATCGGTTATACTCCGACAAAATGCCAAGCTAAGATGTTGTAGTGGAAGTAATGCAAAATGCGCAATATCAGCATCCGTGACTTGTTCGCATGATGATAAGTCAACATGTTGCACACGTTGCCATGCAAATCTACAATGAGAGATGCCATACATCGTCCATCTGAGATATAGTTTGTCATTCCACGCATGTGGCAGAGTACAAAGCACACGATACCACTCTTTGTGTACAACGAATAAAGCTCCTTGCAGCAGTTCATAAGCCGACAAAAAACTAAACACCACACCCAGGGTGTCTCCTTCAGGAAATTGTTGCATTGTGGAACTTGGATGTATGAATTGAATCCCAAGTGAATTCTACGAGAGTTCTAAACGAATTCTACGAGAGTTCTACAAAAGTTCTTTTAATGTGGTTCTGCGTTGAAAACAGCCTCGACCTTCCGACCAAAGATGCTGACATCATCGAGTTTTTGCATGGCCGCCCTCGCTTCATTTTCGTATTTGCTGTAAAAGAGAATCTGAACGGTTTCGGTTGGAAATAGTATGCAGACAATCCAACTTTCCTGTATTTCGGCTCTGTCATACAGTTCCTTAATGTAATCAGCTTTTGTATTTCATGTCGCAGTGCCAAAAAAAGAAGTACTAAATTTCCAGTAGAATTCGAATAGAATTCATAATGAGTATTTCTCGTAGAATTCGACTGGGACTTCATAAATAACAATGATTAACAAAACAACGTTTTGGAAAACATGCTAGTCCTGTTTGCGTTACTTTTTGGCAATAGACTAAACCAACGTATTTCAATGGTAATGAAGAGATAAGTCTCAGTCCAATGTCCGTGATATTCGATCCATGCAAAATGAGCATCTGTAACGGCATCGATGAAATGTGCAGCATGCCAGCATCTGTTATCGGTCCGCAAAGATGTAGATTTAGATATTTCAATGGTAGCGAAGAAATATACATCAGTCCAGAATCCGTTAATTTTTCACAGCGCGCCAAGTCGAGATGTTCTAATGGCATCGATGTCAAGTGGGCCAAACTGGCGTCTGTCAATTTTCGACAATATGACAAATTTAGATGTTTTAGAGGTAGTGAGCGGAGCTGTGCTAGCCCGATGTCTGAAATCTCAACACATCCGCTCAAGTCAAGATACTGTAGAGGCATCGATGAAAGGTATGTTAGACCAACATTTGACACACTTGCAAATCTACAGATGAGGTATTGAAGATGTAAAGCAGACATGTTTGCCAACCCAACATCCGTCACTTGATCAGAACGACCAAAGTCAATACGAGTGACGCGATGCCACGCAAATTTAAAACAAGGAATGTTATTATGCACCCACCGAAGATCCAGTTGGTTGTTCCAGGCATGAGGCAGGTAACAGAGCACGCGATTCCATTCCTTGCAGACCACAAACACGGTTTTTCGTAATAACTGAAACGCGTTTAAAAAACTAAACATGACACCCAATGTATCGCCTTCGGGTAACGGCATGGGGCTTGGAACTATGATGAAAATCCAAATGAATTCTAAATGAATTCAACAAATTTTAATCCAATCTTTTATGCAGTTACCAAATGAATTCGACTGGGACCCAATCAGATTTCCATTCGATATCACATCTGAATTGTGCCAATCCGGTTGCCGTTATCTTAGAGCAGTGTGTTACATTCAAGCGTCGTAATGGCAATGATGTAAGACGGATCATGCCAGCGTCAGTAAATCGACAATAGCTCAAATCTAATTCTTGCACCGGCAGTGATGAGATATGTGCCAATCCAGCGTCTGTGATGCGCCAACAATGACATAAATTTAGATGTTGAAGCGGTAACGATGATAAGCCAGCGTCGGTAATTTGATCACAAAATCCAAACTAAGATGTTGTAATGACAACGAAGAAATGCGTGCTAAACTAGCGTCTGTAATTAGTATACAACAACTCAAGTTCATCTCTTTGATACTATGCCACGCGAAACTCGAATGAGGAATATCACAATTCATCCAAGTAAGATTCAATGCTTCGCCCCAAGCATGAGGAAGCTCACAGAGTACGCGATTCCATTCCTTGCATACTATAAACAAAGCTCCATGCAATAAATTGAATGTGCTAAGAAAACCAAACACAACACCCAAGGTGTCTCCTTGGGGGAACAACATTGGGTGGTTGGACGTGTGAAGTCCCAGTCGAATCCCAAATGAATTCTAAATGAAATTTAAATAAGTCCCGAATTCTAAATGAATTCTAAATGAATCCTGAATGAAATTCTAAATGAATCTACATGAATTTTACTGGGACGTCCACACTTCATAAAAGTTCGCATGACATGGGTTCCACGTGCCACCTAACTGGGCGGAATACGAGCACTTCAATCCATGTGCGATGAGCGCGTTGGCTACAAACGTGTACTCCTCGATGCTGTTGTAATCATTCTCCATGATGACCAAGCGTATTCCAGTGAGTACCTCGGGCATGTCTCGAAGAATGTAGTAGAATGCACCTTCACAATCAAGAACCAGAGTGTCGAACTGTAAGGGGTTTCGCTGGAGAAGTGTTACATAATCCATGGTTGGAATCGCCGTCCATCCATCGATTGGTGTAATGGATGTGTCCCAGCCCTTTTGGAACAACGGACGTTTGGAAAGTGCAGCACATTCCATTCGAAACTGGTATGCGTTTTGATCGCGATTTTGTTTGAGCATGGCAAAGTTTCCAGCGTCACACTCGAGTGTTAGGAGCCGCTCAGGATCGTGCAATATACTGGCAATAACCAACGAGTTTCTGCCAATATTGCCGCCTATTTCCAAAACAGTTTCATGGCCCTTTAGAAACATTACACTCATCATCTGTTCGGGATATTCGTGCTCGAAAGTACCGTGTGAAAGATTGAGTTGCTTCTGGATTGTCGCCAGTTTTTGTTCAGCAGCAAAAGGAGCGCGAACAGAGAATGGGATTTCATCTAGTCCGACTCGGTAGAGCTTATTGTTGTCCCAGTCAATGTACGCAGCCTGTATGGATGGAAGAACTATTTCATGTGCTTCGATATCGGTGACAAAAACACTTTTAAGTACACCAAATAGGGGATCCTGGCGGAAAAGCTGCGTCCGTAAACGATCTTCGGTAGGAATAAAGAGTGCGCCGGATTTTGAAAGTGACTGTGCGATGGCCGTGACATCTACGCGGTTTGTTTTGGTTCCAAACCAGATTTTCATTTATTTCTAGCACAATTTACAGGAAACTTTTCAAAAACACATGCAAAATGTTGTTCAGCGTTTCAATGAATCTTCACTATGAATTGTCACTATTTTCATTTTATGTGTTTTCACGTCATCATCGAGGCAAGATAAGTGTATTGGTTGTTTAGCCTTAAGTTCCTTTTTGGGTATGTATCCAATCGGCCCACAATTATTCTGAAGAAATATATAACGCGTATTTGTGACCAGGTACCCGTATGGTACACCACTGCTGTTACCTATGGTTGATAGCATGTTAACTATATATTCGTGTGGTTTCAATGTGAATTTTTCAACACTTATACCTACATAGTGACACACTCTGTTCTGTCTGATCAACACCACGTTACCAACATAACTGTCTTTGTAATAATTGGGATTGTCTTCACGACCACATCCTAGCCACACTTCGCGCACATTCGAAAGGTGTATACTTGTGGTTGGAAACCCATAAAAAGAGTTTGACTCAATCACTAGCGTGGATTGTCCCGTAAAACGTACTTTGTATGTCAGAGCATCATTTCCCGATGTTTCCACAACTTTGTTTTGCCTGGCATACTCCACAGCTCTGGGATCAATGGCTCGTAAGTTCATTTATTCTCAGTGGAATTTATTTGGAATTCACGTAGATTTCGTTTGGGATTCACGTAGGATTCACGTAGATTTCATTTGGGATTCACGTTCACATGTGCCAGCTATGCAGTTCCATAAATGTCACGACGAACTCATCGCAAAAGTGCTCATCCACCTGCTGCTTGAACTCTTCGTCCGTCCTTCTTGCGGCGCTTGGGAATCGGGTCATCGAAGTTTAATGTGTTGTCAAAAACAGCACTGCACGAAGTGCAACATCAAACGAAATAAGAAACGGTTCGTAGAACGAAGAATATCTGAAGATGCCGACGAACTGTATGCTCGCATGGAAGGTGCGAAATCAGCCCTTTGTGTGTGAAGACCTGTTGCTAAGTGCGTGATGCACATTTAGTCGAAATGCCAGAATTCATTTAGAATTCGTACGTATGAGTTCCAAATGAATTCTATGTGAATTCTATGTGAATTCTATGTGAATTCTATGAATTCGACTGGAATTTATTATCTCAAGCGAAGCTTTTCAAATCAATAGACGGATTTTTGGATTTGATGTGCTGTACCCCAAGTTGCGTTATTTTTTTACAATACGTCACATCGAGGTATTTCAAGGGTAGTGATGAAATATGAATCAAACCAGCGTCTGTCACTTCCTCGCACAAACTCAAGTCGAGATATTGTAGTGGCATCGATGACAGGTTAAGATGGCGAAGCTTCGTGATGCGTTGCTGGTGCTCCACGCTAAGGACAAGTTAGCCACCTCTGAATGAATGGCTCGCGAGCAGTCTTGTTTCTGGATGAAACGTTCTTAAGGCGACCCTTAAAAGGTATAGCAATCTATGTCGTCGTTTGCGTCTGTTTTCTTTTGTCCTGCCTTTCTGGGGTGGTGATATGCTATGCCTGTTTTGTCATGTATTTTTAGTTTTTCGACACACTTATTATAAACCTCCATGAGAATAGCAAATTGAGCATTCCAACCATTAAAATTGTTTCTCTCTATAAAATATGCTCTCAACCAAATCCATACATTTCGAATAGTGTTATATACTTTGAAATTCTGTGATACAGCCACGTTTATCAAACATTCACTCTCCCCAGCGAGTTTGGTTTCCACGTCAGGCATGTTTCGTAAACACTCGTGCAATGTTTCCGTGTATTCTTCCATTGTAGAATTTGATTTATTTAGCTTACAAAGCAGTACAAATAACTGGATTTGAGTTGATGTATTTTTGTCTTTTGTTATTCCAAACGTTTCCAACAAATCATAGAGTACACCAACATTTTTCCTTATCATAAAACTGGATGTGGCTTCTGTTAGTTTTATGCACTCATTGATCAGACCGTGTGGATATTTTTCTGAAAATGCATACACACGACGTGCAAAGGCTTTCTCGTATTCTTCTTTTGTGTATAGTTTTGGATGATCGGTTGTATCGATCAACCAGTCGTTGCCTATTCCAATAAGTGTGTGTGCGAACGCATTAACTATTCGTATGTCGATTGTATGGTGTTTATTTCCCGACTCATTTGCAAGCTGTTCTTCATCGTTTTTAATCAATGCGTACAACATAGACGTTCCTCCAGCACAGTTTAATGCACCGTTGTTGTAGATTAAATCATAAAGAAAGTTGTTTGCGCTTAGTTTGTACCGAATACCGTTTATCACCGTATACGTTTTCTTTCCTTCATCTTGATTATAAATAGTTATTTCCTGAAGCAATTGTTTCCATAATTCAAGCACCTGCACATGGTCAGGTTCATTTTTAAATTCCAAAAAAACTTTTCTAGTTAACCGAGCATAATGGTACCATAGCTTTAGAATACCGCTAATTTGGTAAGGTATTGCATGACTAAGAGATTTGTGATGTGCAATCAGTACAAGACACATGGCAAAGTTACTGATATATTTTCGATTGTAGAGCTTCGCGACAGATCGCAAAGGTTTAATCTCTGGATTTTGTTTAATAGAAGGTTTAATACCGGTCATTTCACGTTTCAGCTCTGATTTTCTTGATTTTTCAAAAACTTTTTCATTCACAGTATTTACGTATTTGGATACATTCATTTTGCGTTGTTGTGTTTTCGCTCGATTCTGATTCAGATTTTGTTTTTCCTGTTTGTAACGTTTTTCAGATATAAAACTACGTCTATGTTTTTTTACGTCCACAATCGAGCATTGACGCAAATCTTGCAATTTATCAATCTGTTCAATAAGGTCTTTGTTCGGTCTACACAAGATTCTGAAATGTTCAAAAATGTCGAAATAACAGTTATACCAAGTATTAAATAATGCAAGTATACTGTCATCACTTAGTTGTGCAAGACGGCTAATGATTGATGCTACGATATTTTCTAGTGTGGTTTGATTCATGTTCTTCAATATGGCAGTCGCTAAGGGAGTATATCCAATGTTATCATTAACATATGCAGTAATTCTGTCACTAAGAATGGTTTTATATTTTAAAATCAATTGTTTTTCTGCTTCAGATGTCATCTCGTCTACGCGAGGGTTGGTATCCAGAATACATTTCGGATCTGATAAAAATTCCACGGACGAATCCAATGTATGCAAGAAATTCTGAACATCGAAAAAGCAAGTAAACCAAACACGATATAAATGATAGATAATATCCACATCCAAATGTTTCACATCTTTAACATGCTGTGAAAGAGCGTTTATGATTTCTTCTTCAAAATACTTTGCTATTTCAGTTTTCCGTTTCAATGCTTTTATTAATGATTTACGGTTAGTGTCCACTACATGCTTTTCAATATACTCAGAAATATCGTAATGAAGTAATTCAACGTAATTTCTTGTGTATAGTTTGGGTTTCAACTTTGCGTCGTCCCACAGTTTCGTATTCATTTTTTTAATGAGCATCATAAATAAAATAAATGCCTGTGAAGATTTCTGCAAGCCAACATCCGTGATTTTGGAACAGTTTGACAGACATAAATGAGTGAGTGGCATCAATGAAATGTGTTTCAGACCAATATCCGTCACATGATCACAACCGCACAAGTGCGTAGAGTTCATTTGGAACTTTCATTGGTTCCATATCTCCAAGCGCCCAATGCAAGACATCAAGGTTTTGACACCGGAAGAGCTTGCAGCAACATATGAATCCACAAAACTACCGCAGCTTGATACGGAGCAATTGAAACAGTTACACATTATGCTGTCGAAAGCTATGTGCGCTCTTCGCAACATGGGTGTGATACCTCGTGACAAGCAATTGGAAGAAATTGTCAACGCTAAATTTATCCACAACAGCAGACGCAATTGGGAGGCTGAGATCAAAATGAAACGATGGTATGCCGAAGAACAAACAAGGAATAACACGATCATGGCTCTCTGGAAAACTGCTGAAAAGATAGTCAAACAGATTCAAGATGCACACGACAGCTATGAAGCGTCGAAATTTGAAAAAGCATCTATCGAGTTCAGCGAAAAAATGTCCAAGAGCATGACGATCGAAGGTGAAGAAAAGGTGCCGAATCCTGTGCTCGTTCAAGAGAAGAAGCGCGGGCCTCTACCTGGTCAAAAACGCAAAGAACGTGAAGAAGCCCAACTGGAACGTTTTGTCGAGGCTGCTATCCGCATTGTACGGGGTGAAAATGAACAATAAAGTGGCATAGAACCCCAGTAGAATTCCAATAGAATTCACGTTGAATTCACGTAGTTTTTATCAATGCAGTTTCCAAAAGGCGACACACTTGGAGTTGTGTTTAGTTTCTTGACAACCCTACAGCTCCTGCAAACACAACTGTTTATAGTTTGCAAGGATTGGAATGCTGCAATTTTCCTCACGCATGGGGTGGCACATTGGATTTGTCCTGGGCAAAGTATGAACCCACATCTTATTTGACATTTGCTTGGAATCGTGTACAGCGACTGGTGTTGGGTCAATCCGCGACAGACACTTGGCTTTCTCACATCACCTGTCTTCCACTACGCCGTCTTGATTTACATAGCAAAAATATTACGGACGCTGGTTTAGAACACCTCAAATCTCTACCATTGCAACATTTTGAATTATTTTTTTCTCACGTGACGGCTGCTGGATTGGCTAACCTTTCGTCGATGCCATTGCGATATCTTGATTTGTCATACTGTATAGGGGTGTCCGATGCAGGAATAGCTAATTTTTCTTCAATGTCACTCGAAAAACTCCGTTTGACCTTTACTGGAGTGCTTAGCATATATTTCCACATCCATGTTAAAGTGTCTGGATTTAAAATGGTGCGCTGTGACAGATGTAACGTTGGCGCTACTTGCATCACAACCATTAGAATTCTTGGACTTGTCTGCTACGGATGTGACGGACGACGGTCTCAAGTATCTCAGAACAATGCCATTGAAGCATCTTAACTTGACATTATGCCCAAAGGTTTCAGACGACGGGTGGAAGCTTGTTACCCAATATCATCCTATGCTTGTTGCTGGTAAACACCGAATTCTATGTGAAAAATTACTAAAATAATTGACCGGGATCCTAGTCGAATTCCAGTAGAATTCACGTAGAATTCACGTAGAATTCAAGTAGAATTCACATTCACATAAGCACATACATCCAAGCGCCCAATGCAGTTCCCTGGAGGCGATACGCTGGGAGTAGTATTTAGTTTTTTGAGCACGCTTCAATTGTTGCAACGACGCATGTTTATTGTGTGCAAAGATTGGAATTACGTATTATGCAAACTTCCGCACGCATGGGGCGGTGTGTTGAATCTATCTTGGGCAAAAACCGAGCCCACGTCTTATTCAACATTTGCTTGGAGTTGTATACACAAACTGGTCCTGGGTCGAGCCACGACAGATACGTGGCTTTCCCACATAATTTGTCTTCCACTGCGTAGTCTTGATTTGAAACAAGGTCATCATGTTACGGATGCTGGATTGGTCTATCTTAAGTCACTTCCTTTACAGTATTTCAGGCTATCACACTCTTCTATTACTAATGCTGGATTGTCGAACTTCACATCAATGCCATTGCGTTATCTGTGTTTAATAAGTTGCCAACATATTTCGGATAAGGGACTGGTATATATTATATCGTTGTCACTTGAACATCTCGATTTGTCATTCTGTATGAACATACTTGACCCAGGACTGACTCACATTTCTTCGATGCCACTCAAAATGCTCAGTCTGAAATATACTGGAGTGACGGACATTGGCTTGGCATATATTTCTTCACCTATGTTAAAGCATCTTGATTTGGGATGGTGTGCTGTGACGGATTCAACGTTGGCAAGGTTTTCTTCACTACCATTGCAATATCTGGACATAGCAGGAAGTCGCGTGACAGACGCCTGTCTACAATATATCAAAACAATGCCGTTGAAATATCTTGATTTGACACAGTGCGCAAACATTTCGGTCGAGAACAGACGTTGGTTTCCCCAAATAAAATCCCAATAAAATCCCAGTAGAATTCAAGTAGGTTTCACGTAGAATTCATTTGGAGTTCATAATTTCAAGTGCCCAATGCAGTTCCCTGAAGGCGATACGCTGGGAATAATATTTAGTTTTTTGAGTACCTTTCAATTGTTGCAAAAACGCAAGTTTATTGTGTGTAAGGAGTGGAAACGTGTAATGTGCAATCTTCCTCACGTTTGGGGCGACACATTATATTTGGGTTCAATGCATGTTCCCGCGGTTTGGACAATGTTTGCTTGGAATCGCATTACGGGACTGAACATGCCTCGTACTACTACCAATCAAGGTTTACTAGGACTCTCTGTTATGCCACTCAAATATCTCTGCTTGGATCACTGTCGACGTATTACAAACATTGGGCTTACATACTTATCAACGTTATCTATCACGGAACTATCTTTAAAATATACGGACGTTACCGATATTGGTCTAAGTCATATTTCGTCGCTGCCATTAGTTCGTCTTGATTTGTCCGGTACTCATATAACGGATCATGGGCTTACTCATATTGCTTCGATGCGATTGGATACGCTTTACTTGTCAAATTGTGACGTGACCGATGCCGGGTTGGCGTATATTTCGTCTTTGCCATTAACGCGACTTGCATTAGATTTCTGCGAACAAATTTCGGATGTTGGACTTTTGCATATTTCTGGGTTACGTCTTAGGTTTTTGGATTTGAGTTTCTGCAAGTTATTCACAGATGCTGGACTGGCGAATTTATCAGCAATGCCATTGGTGGGCCTAAGTTTGATTGAATGTGCACAAATTTCGGATACTGGTTTGGCACACTTATCTTCATTGAAACTGGAATACCTGAATCTGAACAATTGCAATCGAATACAGGACGCGGGATTAAAGCATCTGTCTAAAATGCCGCTACAATATCTTAATCTTGGTTTTAACAACCACATCACTGACGCTGGATTGAAATATATTCACAACATGCCACTGAAACGTCTATGCGTATATGAGTGCCGCAAACTGACAGAAAATGGATTGAAAAACCTCGAAACTGTTCTCAAAGATTGCAAATTTTTTAAATGAGAAAATACAATAAATGAGCACACAGTGTCCAAATGTTGAAACATTGTTTTTAGAAGCACGTAAGCAAGATATCGAATTCGAAAAAAACGAACGTATTGACTATGGAAGTGATAAAAATGTGTACAAAGTTCAACTGAACGCTGGTTTTGTGTATGCAGCTAAAGTTTATTCTAACAGTGATGCCGAAGTTAAAATGTTCACACGAGAGTCTAAAATTGTGAATGACATAATAACTGTGAGTCGAGATTATCTGACGTGCTTTTCAGGTACACTGACCTATACAAACAGCAACGGCCAATTGGAACATTGGTTAATCACGGAATATTTGAAAGACTATATTTCACTGCATGATGCTGTTACCAACAATACCGCAATGGATTATGCGGAAATTTATGTAGATATGATAGAAGGTTTGAAAGTACTTCATGACGCGGGTGTAAGTCATCAAGATATTAATCCAAACACTATTTTAGTCAATACAAAGACCAATAGAATTAAATATATAGACTTTGCGCTTGCTTGCATGGATGAAAACTGTGAAAGACCCAACAGAAAGATAACGCAATATTCGGCGCCAGAGGCACTGCTTGATAAACAGATCTATTTGAGCATGGCTAAAAAAGCCGACATGTGGTCTCTTGGTTGTGTTATTTTCTCATGTGAACACAAAAACCAACTTCCCTTGTCAAAAGATGAAGTGTTTGACTACAACAATACATTTAGTCATGCTGCTACGTTTTCAGACGACAAGACATATTTGGATGCTATTATGAAAATTAAAAATTCTGGAATAATGCTTTTGTCAACATTCGAGCGAAATAATAGTGCAAGCTTCAAATTTGAACGTAACTGTATTTCGTTTGATTTGACATTTCTCATCAACATGGACTTTTCCAAGAGGAATTTGGAAAAGTGTTATAAGAAGCCACTACGTTGGCATATGAAGAGCATGTTGAAGAAGTTCACCTTCCAAACCAAGCCAACACCTTCTGAATGAATGTCTTTTCTCGTGGTTCCAGTAGTTCCTTGGAGTCATCTTTGGGCGGCTCTTTGACTTCCTTGGGCATTTCCTTTGGTGCTTTCTTGGGCATCTCCTTTGGTGCTTCCTTCGGTGCTTCCTTTGGTGCTTCCTTCGGTGCTTCCTTTGGTACCTCTTGGGGTTTGGTTTGGGTCTTTGATTTTGGTTTCGTCGCTATTTTTGTGGACAAGTTCAATAGACGGTTACAAATTTGTTTCATGGTGACGTTCTTGAATGGCACACCATATCTTGTGGCAATCGCTTCCAATTCTTTTCGTGTGTAGCGGTTGGGATCGCGAGAACGATGGTTACAAGAACGGGTCTTGTCAAACTCAAATACAACGCCAGGTGTTTTAAGAGTGGCTTGGCTTTCTGGCGTGGGCTGCCTTTCTATCTTGGGAGTGGCCTGCTTTGCCGCTCTAGGTTTCGAACCACCAGTCACAAATCTATGGGCTGGCAGAACCAACCAAGCAGCAATTTCGTCCGGATGATGCACGAACGGCAATAGACTCATAGAACTTTTAGGATCAATAATAATATCTGACTTGCCAAGAGCAAACCGGTCGGTCTTTGAATCCGCAAAGTTGACTTCTAGCATAATCGTGACAAACCAATCCGGATGTTTGGATGCGACTTTTCCGATCTGCTGATCCACTTGTGTGGGCGTCATTTCATTGTGCTTGGTGTGTGTATCCCACCAAAACGGATGATGAATGTCCAAGTAGAATTGCTGTTTCCCTTTACCAAAACCTACAATCATGTCTGGGGCACTTTTCGGATCCATGTCTGTCACAAAGATGCGAATCGATTTCACAGAGAGTCTATCTTTGTTGGCTTCCGCCCATTTCGGAGGTACAGCCAACAATTTTGTAATGGATAACTCCATTTATAGTACGTGTATCGTGCATAAAACATTTCCATGAGATTTCACGTAGATCTCACGTAGCTTTTCACGTAGCTTTTCACGTAGTTTTCACGTAGTTTTCACGTATCTTTCTAAAATAAAGATGCCGGTCTTCAGATATCGGGGGCTCATTATCGTCTTGGGTTGTTCGGCATTTGGCACTATCACAACTGCGTTTTTTGGAACACCACCACAAATTCCTTCGAAAGAAATTAACAAAGTGACATCAAAAAAGTGTTATCGATAAGAACCGAATCACTTGGCCATTTGCCCACATGGAAGCCACACGAAGACTGGCAGAAGTGGATCCGCAGAATCCCGCGTTTGCATATCCTCAAGCAGCGTTTGTGCTGGTCAATTTGGAATTCACAGCCATGACATTAAGACTTGAACATGCACTGATGAATCGAAGGGTTGCTCCAGACGAACTTTCGAGTGTCCATGCAGAATTGTCGAGAATGTCAGAAATGTCAAAACGGATTCACGACTTGTCTGATCCTGCGTATTTACAAGCGACCCGAAATGCCGTACTGAGATGGTTAATTCCTCCGCAATAAAATCCTAATAGAATTCCAATAGAATTCCAATAGAATTCGACTGGAACTTTGGCATTCATCCAAATGGCCGCCCTAGTGCCATGGGAAGATTTTGTGTTCGTGGACAAATTTCCCACCTATGTGGATATGAAGATAGAA
>Ga0194047_10000460_pt1 | contig 27616 bp, 22 predicted proteins | sample JunL225m_MetaG_2_FD_160070 | JGI IMG/M metagenome (GOLD analysis project Ga0194047, IMG submission 160070) | Anoxic zone freshwater microbial communities from boreal shield lake in IISD Experimental Lakes Area, Ontario, Canada - Jun2016-L221-5m | ecosystem: Environmental > Aquatic > Freshwater... | reverse complement strand
ATAAACACGGGAACAACCGGATTGTTTCCAATTGGAACAGCTAGCTCATATCTTCCTGTTCAGATAAATTATACCACTGCACCAACAACTGGAGGTGCTTTATCAGCACAGTTTACATCAGCCATTCCAAATTACTCGGGATTGCCAACGGTTGATTTTTCAACCTCACCAATTATTACAATTAACAAAGCTGCAAAAAACGGAACATGGTTACTTGCAACGGGAGGTGTTTTAACGGGAGGTCAGTTTACCACAACTCTTACAGGAAATGGATTTTATGGTGTAACAAGTTATGCTGATTTGAGATTAATAAGAAGAACAAATAGCTCAGCGGCATGGACATTAACCGGAACAGCCCAAGTTGGAACAGGAAGCAACGCCTCGCCAGCAGTGAGCCGAACAGGCATGAATGCTTTTGGTGAGTTTGGTATTGGTTGCGATTCTGCAATAAATGCATTGCCGGTAAAGTTGATTATTTTATCAGTTCAACAAGCCAATAATGATGCTGTTTTAACATGGCAAACAGCTTCAGAAATCAACAGTGATTATTTTGAAATTGAACGTTCGGTTAATAATGTAAAGTGGGATTTATTTGGAAAAGTTGGTGCTGCCGGAAATTCAAACGAAATAAAAAGTTACCATTTTATCAATAACATTTCGGATATTATTTTGAAAGATATCAGAACAATTTATTATCGCTTAAAGCAAGTAGATAAAGATGGTTACAGTGTTTATTCAAATGTTTTTACTTTACAATTGAAACCATCACCAAAAACAATTATTATTTATCCAGTTCCATTAAACAAATCGTTAAAGGTTCTTTCTTCAACCAATGAGTCAATCAATGGAATTTCAATTTTTGATGTTGGAGGAAAGGAGCTTGTTCGAAGTGAAAATAATGAAATCGATGTAAACGGATTAGCAGAAGGCATCTATATTTTGAAAGTTACAACTGATAGCCAAGTGTTTTACGAAAAGATAAAAAAATAAAGGATCTTAAACAGTACACAATAGTTGTCCATTTGGTTTCTTCAGCACAAAACTTGCCGATTAGCAACTCTTACATCATTTAATTTTTTTTTAATATAGTGCTTGTCAAAAAATACTAAATTTACGCACTATTTATTGAAAAACTATTTTATGAAAAAGCTCTGTGTATACTTAACGTTTTTAATTGTGCTGCTTTACAGCGCAAATTTAAATGCTCAAATTACAGCAACATCATTTGCAACAAATGTTGATTTTACAACAGGTACAACACCGGCAAGATTAGCTTCAGCGGATTTAAATGCAGATGGTAAAATGGATGTTGTTGTTCCGAATAATGGAGCTTCGACTTTAACGGTTCTAAGAAACACAAGTACATCAACAGGTGTGGGTGCAAGTAGTTTAACTTTTAATAGCACAATTACTGCCAATGCAACATTGCAAGGAGTTGTATTAGCCGATTTTGATGGGGATGGAAAACCTGATTTGATTACAACTCATGGAAATATTGGTGGCGGTGGTGGTGGAACCAACAATATATATGTTTACCAAAATGGCTCATCTACAGGTGGAACAATCGGATTTTTTACAGGAACTGCTTTTGCAGTAGGTATAAATCCAGTTTCGGCAACTGCAGCAGATATTGATGGTGACGGAAAACTTGACTTAGTAGTTGGATGTGCAGGAAATGGACTTACAAATACAGGATCAATAGTGGTGATGCGAAACACAAGCACTGGTGCAGGAGTTTTTACATTTGTAGCATCATCTGCATATGCTGCAAATATTAATACCCCGTATGCGGTTAAAGTTGCTGATTTTGATAGTGATGGAAAACTTGACATTGTTGCTTCAAATTATATTGCAGCCGGATATGTTTCTGTTTATAAAAATGCAAGCACTTCTGGGAGTATAACACTTACTCCAGTTAACACCTACACAGCAGGAACTCAACCAGGTTTTTTAGATGTTGGCGATATTGATGGTGATGGCAAAATGGATATTGTCGTATCCAATTACGGAAGCGCAAATGCATCTATTTTCAGAAATACTACAACCTCAACAATCAGTTTTGCAGCAGCAGTTAATTTTACAACAGGAACCAATCCTTCTGGTTGTTCATTAACTGATTTTGATGGTGATGGTAAACTAGATTTAGCTTTGGTTAACAGAACATCGGGAACTTTGGCATTTTATAAAAATACATCTACAATTGGAACTATTTCATCAGCACCGGTTGTAACATATGCAACCAATAATAGTCCAACAGGTTTAATAACTGCAGATATAGATGGTGATTTAAAATCAGAAGTTTTAATTACTAATGCTGGTGTAACAAACATGTCGGTTTTTAGAAATAAAATAATAGCAACAGAACCTACAGTTGCTTCTTCTGCTTTATCGTTTAGCGGAATTCAAGCAAATTCTGTTACCCTTAATTTTACAAAAGGAAATGGTGCAAAACGGATAATATTGGCTAAAGCAGCAAGTGCTGTAAGTAATGACCCTACCGATAGTTTTGCATATTCGGCAAATGCTTTATTTGGAAGTGGAGCGCAAATTGGTTCAGGAAATTATGTTGTTTATAATGATACAGGTTCTTCTGTAACAGTTAATAATTTGACAACAGGAACAAATTATTATTTTACTGTTTATGAATATAACGGTAGTGCGGCTTATACAAATTATTTAACGAGTTCAACTTTAACAGGAAATCAAATTGTATCTGGCAATGTTTTTTATAGCAATGCGAGTGGTCCATTAAATTTAACTTCTTCATGGGGAACAAATACAAATGGAACAGGTACAGCACCAGCTAATTTTACTACTCCGGGTTCATTTTATTTTGTACAGAATAACAGTTCTCCAACAATCAATGCAAATTGGGCTGTATCAGGAACAAGTTCATTAATTGTTTTTGGTGATGGAACGAATGCTTTTAATTTTATTATTCCATCAGGTCTAACAGTTACATGCGATACCATCAGTGTTAAAGCAAATGTTACGTTAACCATTCAAGGTACTCTGTCAATCAACAAATCGTTTTTTGATAATACAGTTACTGCACAATATTTAGGCACATCAGCACAAAATGTTGCTCCCGGAAATTATTACAATCTTGTATTTATGAGTGGCGCAAAAACATTAATGGGAAATGTGAGTGTGAGAAATATTTTAAATATGTCTACTAATGTAAATACGAGTTCATACAGTTTGACCTTAGGAAGTGCTTCGGGTGCAGGTACTTTATCGCGATCTAACGGTTCGATTATCGGTAGTTTTAGCAGATGGTTTAACAACACCACAAATTTAGGAACAACAGGATTGTTTCCTATGGGAACAACAAGCTATTATCGCCCAATTCAAATTGAATACACAATTGCACCAACAGTAGGTGGTTTGTTAACTGCAAGTTATTATAACAGTAATCCAGGTGGTTTAGGACTACCAATTTTTGATTTTACAAATGCCGTTTCTGAGTTCATTGATAAACAATCACCAGATGGTTATTGGAATATTTCAGCCTCAGGGTTAACAGGTGGAACATATACTTCAACAGCCACTGGTACTGGTGTAATCGGAGTTACAAGTTACACTGATTTAAGAATGATAAAAAGAGCAAACGCTTCATCGGCATGGACTATTTCAGGAACAGCAAACTCAGGAACAGGAAGTAATTTAGCGCCAATTGTAAGTCGTACGGGTTTAACAGGCAACAATAGCGAATTCGGAATTGGTAGCGATCAATTAATAAATTCATTACCAGTAAAATTAATTATACTTTCAGTTTATCAATCGAATAATAATGCGGTGCTCACTTGGCAAACTGCAAGTGAAATCAAGAGTGATTATTTTGGAATAGAAAGATCAATAAATAATGTTGATTGGACATCAATTGCAAAAGTTCAGGCACAAGGAAATTCAAATGTTCAGGTAAGTTATGGTTACAAAGATGACATCAAACCACTGATGCAACAAAATGTAAAAACAATTTATTATAAATTGAAACAAGTGGATATTGATGGTGCAGCTGTTTATTCAAATACTATTACAGTAAACTTAAAACCAGGCGTAAACAATATTACATTGTATCCGCTACCATTAAATAATATTCTTACTGCCATATCAAACAATGGCGAATTGGTTTCAGAAATTTCATTACTTGATATGAGTGGAAAAGAAATTTTAACGAGCAGTGTTGGACAACTTGATGTATCGAATGTTGCAGCAGGTATATATTTGGCAAAGGTTACAACCGATAAGCAAGTTTATTATCAGAAAATAACCAAATAATATTGAGTTAATCGAAATGATACCTCGAACGTACGTTCGGGGTATTTTTTTTTAATCGAAGTGTAAGTTTATATTTGGTGAATAATCTCAAAATTATGAAACACTTTTTGGTAATCGTTTTATTTTTATTGAATCTGAGTTTTTCGTTTGGTCAGATTACGGCTAATTCGTTCGCTTCTGCAGTTAATTTTATTACAGGAACAACGTCTGCTGCAAATCCATACTTTTCAGCTGCTGGAGATTTGGATGGCGATGGAAGGTTAGATGTGGTAGTTCCGAACAGAGGAGAAAGTTACATTTCGGTTTTCAGAAACATCACTGCTACAGGTATTATTTCAACGTCAACTTTTAATGGTAAAACGGATATAACAACATTGTTAAATCCATTAAGAGTTTGCATTGCTGATATTGATGGAGATTCAAAACCTGATTTGGTTGTGTTTTATATTACGGCATCAGGATTTTCTGTTTTTAGAAATACGAGCACAGGCAGTAATATTTCGTTTGCTTCTCGATTAGATATAAACGGTCCAGCTGCTTCGGGAAACGGCACTGTTGCCGATCTTGATGGTGATGGCAAAGCTGATGTATTAAATTTAACTTGGGCAACGGGTCAGGTTAATTTGTATAGAAACACAACTTCTTCAGCTGGTTCAATATCGTTCGGTGCAGCTCAATCATACGCAACAGGAAGTTTAAGCGGCCCTGCTTATGTTATTTCAAAAGATTTTGATAACGATGGCAAAAAAGATGTGGCGGTTACCAATTATGCAGGAACAGGAAACAATACTGTTTTTATATATCGAAATACAACAACAACAGTTGGGTCAATAACATTGGCAAATCCAATTAGTTTAGCAACAGGTAGTCTTCCTAATGGATTGACTTCTGCAGATATTGATGGCGATGGAAAAGAAGATTTGATTGTGGCAAATTTTAATGGTGGCACATTATCGGTATACCGAAATACGGGTTCATCTGGAACAATTTCATTTGCATCTCAAGTAGTATTTTCAACCACAGGTTCACAAGGTCCGCAAGAAATGGGTATTGCCGATTTTGATGGTGATGGAAAATTAGATCTTGTTGTTGGAAATACCAATTCAACCAATAATGTTTCTGTTTTTAGAAACACAGCGGTGTCCGGAACAATTTCGACTTCATCATTTGCAACACGAGTTGATTTTTCAACAGGAGCAGGAGCAGAAGCTTTTGCAGCCGATTTAGATAATGATGGTAAAGCAGATATTATTTCAGATAATGGTCAAGTAAATACGATATCTGTATTAAAAAATTTGATAGTTGCAAATGTGCCTACAGTTGCCGGTACAGCTATCAATTTCAGTATGGTAAAAGATACGATGATGACTGTTACTTGCGATAAAGGGAATGGAACGCGAAGACTCATTTTATGTAAACAAGGTAACGCTGTTAATTCAGTTCCACTTTTAGGGAATGCATATTTAGCCAATACAAAATTTGGTAGTGGTTCACAAATTGGCACAGGAAATTTTGTTGTGTTTAATGATACCGGAAACACTTTTACGCTTACCGGACTTGCAGGTAATACAACTTATTATCTTACAGTTTTTGAGTTCAACGGATATGGAGTTACGGCAAATTATTTGACAACTACATTCGCAACAGGTAGTCAAAACACAAAACCTTACACGGATATCTTTTCTCTAAATAATCAAACAGAAAAAGAGATAAAAATTTACCCGAATCCATTTAGTAACACACTTCATGTTGTTTCAATTAATGGTAATCATATTCTTAGTGTTTCGCTTATAGATATTGAAGGCAAAGAAGTATTAAAAAGTGATAATAGTGTGATGGAAGTTTCTTCGTTAAAAGAAGGAATATATATTGCAAAAATCATGACCAGTAGCGGTATATATTTTCAGAAAGTAACAAAATAAATTTTGGACCAACAGTTTAAAACACCCATTTTATTTTTAATTTTTAATCGTCCCGATACTACCGAAATAGTTTTTGAAAGTATCAGAAGAATGAAACCGGCACGTTTATACATCGCTGCTGATGGCCCCAGATTAACTAAAGATGGAGAAAAGAACCTTTGTGAAAAAACACGAGCGATAACCAATAAAATAGACTGGGATTGTGATGTTAAAAAATTATTTCGAAACGAAAATTTAGGTTGTAAAATGGCTGTTAGCTCAGCAATAAGTTGGTTTTTTGAAAACGAGGAAGAAGGAATTATTTTAGAGGACGATTGTTTACCAAATCATAGTTTTTTTACTTTTTGCGAAGCAATGTTGAAGCAATATCGTTTTGATATGAGGGTGATGCATATCAGTGGAAGCAATTTTCAAGACGGAATAAATTATGGAGACGGCTCTTATTTCTTCTCAAAAGTTCATTACATATGGGGCTGGGCAACGTGGCGAAGAGCATGGGATAAGTACGATATTTCGATGAGCGGATATGATTCGTTCTTGCAAAGCAAGTCGTTAAAAAAGTTGTTCCCTCAACGGTATATACAGCAATTATGGTTAGAAGTATTTCAAAAAATACGTTCGGGAGTTTTAAATACCTGGGACTATCAATGGACTTTCTCTATTTGGAAAGAAAACGGATTAGGCATTACGCCTAACGCAAATCTTGTTTCAAATATTGGTTTTTCTAATGATGCCACTCATACACAATCATCATCAAATGATATTTTAGCAAACAGAAGCACGAATGAAATGATTGAAATCGTTCATCCAACACAAATGGATAGGGATTATGCAGCTGAGAAATATACACTTGATAAATACATCGTAAAAGGAATAAAAAACAAAATTGTTTTATCAATAAAGAATCTGCTAAAACGAGGCTAATTAATATATTTGCTCCCTAAGATGATTAATTCAATAAAGAAAATTGCTTTTGCTTTATCCGACCTGATGATTAAAAGAAAATTATCAGCTATGCCTAGCGTTAAAATTGGTTCTAAATCAAAAATTGCTTATCGGAATATTGTTTTAAAAAATGATATCAAACTAAGTATCGGTAGCGAGTCAATGATAGAGGGGAGGTTATGTTTTGATAAAGATAGTTCAGAAATTAGAATTGGAAATAGAACTTTTATTGGAGGAAATTCAACATTGATTGCCTCTCAAAAAATAGAAATCGGAAATAATGTACTTGTTGCCTGGGGATGCACATTTATGGATCATAACGCTCACTCATTAAATTGGAATGAGCGAAAAGATGATGTGCTAAATTGGTTTACAAAAACACCAGTATGGAAGAATGTAATTTCAAAACCTATTGTGATAAAAGATCATGCATGGATTGGTTTTAATTCAATCATTTTAAAAGGAGTTACCATTGGCGAAGGTGCAATTGTAGCAGCCGGAAGTGTAGTAATAAAAGATGTTGAACCATTTACTTTGGTTGGAGGAAATCCGGCACAAAAAATAAAAGACCTCGAAAGATGAACTGTAAAATTTGCGATTCCGAATCGATAAAAATATTTTCTCAACGTATTCTTAAAAAGTACGATGTTGATTATTTTAGATGCAATTCATGCGGTTTTATTCAAACAGAAAATCCATATTGGCTCGAAGAGTCGTATGTAAATCCATTGAATAATGACGATACAGGAATACTAAAACGCAATAACGATTTTCTTAAAAAAACAGCTGCCATAAATTTTTTCATGTTCAATTCAGAAAAGCAGTTTTTAGATTATGCAGGTGGATATGGCGTTTTTACCAGACTAATGCGTGATACAGGTATTGATTGTTACTGGATTGACAAATATGCTAAAAATATATTGGCAATAGGATTCGAAGCTGACGAGAATATTAAATATGAAACGGTAACAGCTTTTGAAGTTTTTGAACACATGGTTGACCCCAAAACAGAGCTCGAGAAAATATTAAAATATTCAGACAATATTATTTTTTCAACGGTATTGGTTGGTGACCAAATTCCAGACAAAAACTGGTGGTATTATGGTTTCAATCATGGTCAACATATTTCGCTCTACACGTTAAAATCGCTTCAGCAACTTGCAAAACAATATGGATTGAATTTCTATTCAAATGGAAGCTCATTTCATATGTTTACCAAAAATGAAATTTCAAACACCTATTTTAAAATCTTACTTAAACTTTCTAAATACGGATTGTTTACTTTCGTAAAATCAAAGCTACAGAGCAAAACCGACTCTGATGCTGCAAAAATAAAACAATGACAAATACAGACGAACAAGTTAAATTAGACAGTTACTTCAACAACCGCGATGTTGATCCTACGTATTATACATCGTATAAAATTCCACGTTATTTAAAACCTCATTTGCCACAAAATAAATCAGCAAAGGTGCTTGATGTAGGGTGTGGTTACGGTCAGTTTTTATTCGCCTTAAAAAATATGGGCTATGAAAATTTGAAGGGAATTGATATCAATAATGAATCGATAAACGAGTGTAAGAAAAAAGGGTTGAATGTTGAGCAAATTACCGACATCAGAGATTTTGCAAAACAGTCGACAGAGAAATATGATATCATTACCATGAGTCATGTGTTGGAGCATATTGATAAAGAAAAAATAATTGACACGGTTACGCATATCAAAAAATATTTACTTGCCGAAGGTGGAGAATTTATTCTGATGGTACCTAATGCTCAATCATACACTGGTACTTACTGGCGCTACGAAGATTTTACACATACCATTATGTTTACTGCCGGAACATGTATTTATGTTTTGAAGGCTGCCGGTTTTAATACCATCAATTTTATTGATGCAGACGGAACAGAGCACATGAGCTGGTGGAAGAAAATAATCATTAAATCATTAATGAGTTGTTATAAAATGAGAGAAGATTTTTGGAATTATGTATTTCAAACTTCGTTTCATAAACCCAGTCCGAGGATTTATAGTTTTGAACTGAAAGTTTCGGCAAAATGATATGTAGTTGACTAGAAAGAAATAAGCGAATTAGATTTTTTCTAAAATATTTTTAAGAAAATTATCTTTTGAATGTTTTGAAAGTGCACTAATTTCGATATTCATATAAAATTCTTAATATGAAAAGCAAATTAATATTAATACTCCTTCTATCATTTTATAACACGCAATCTTTTGGGCAAGTAGGACAAACATTTTCATGTTCATCAAACGACTCGATTAACAATAGTTTAGTATTGTGTTTACCATTTAATGGCAATTCAACAGATGAGAGCGGCAATGGATATAATGGCTCTGTAGCAGGCTCAACTCTCACAACTGATAGGTTTGGACACGCAAATAGTGCCTTTGCATTTGATGGAATTACTAATTACATCAGTCTAGCAAAACTACTTCAGGATCAATCAACATTATCAATTTCAGCATGGATAAATCCCACTGGAAACACAACCAATTATGGGTATGTTTTTTTTGATGGAAACGCTAATTGTGGAAACGATTTAGGTCTCGCTTATTGGAATAATACAATAAGAATAGTTGCAACAAAATCTGGTGCTATTTTAAATGGAATCAATGGATCGGCTCAGGCAACATTACCTTCAAATTCTTTTAATGGTTGGTTCCATATTGTTTGGACTATGACATCAACACAATCAAAAATATATTTGAACGGAAATTTAGCTAGTACGATTAATATATCAGGGTCAAATGTTGGTTATCATTTTACTCCAACACTAGGGTGTTTTAATGATGGAGGTGGAGCCCCTTGTGGATCGTCTAAAGCATCATTTTATAAAGGAGGAATTGATGATATTAGAGTTTATAATAGATTGTTATCACCTTCAGAAGTGAGTCTTTTATATAGTTTTGTTTATACCAATCTAGTAAATGTTGAAGAAAAGGTAAATGAAATAAGGGTATATCCAAACCCTTCACATGGCTTACTGAATATTGAGTCAAATTTGAAAACAGATGATGTAATGTTAGTTGAGTTTTATGATTTGATTGGTAAAAATGTAAAGCATGTAGAAATTTCCAAGTCAAATTCTTCAATAGATATTAGTAATTTAAATTCAGGTATTTATTCAGTTATAATAAGAACTGAAACTGAAATTAAAATTCAGAAAGTGATATTGTCAAAATAATTTTCCAATTTCATCAACACTCATTTTTACTAAACACGCTTTACCATCGGGTGAAATATTTGGTTCGCGGCAAGCAAATAATTCATCAATAAGCAGCAACATTTCTTCATTATTTAATTTGGTTCCTGCTTTTATTGACGCACGTTTGGCAAGTGTTCGCGAAATACGTTCTCTGCGCCCCGGAAATTGTGTTTGCTGTTTGTAGTTTTCTAAAATATATTCTACCAAGCCTTGTTCGTCATGGTGATTTAATTCGGCAGGAACACCATTTATCACAAATGTATTTTTTCCTAATTCGTTAATATCAAATCCCAATGCACGAATATCAGGCAGCAGTTCTTTCATTAATATTTCATCAGATGAGTTTAATGAAACTGTTTTAGGAAATAATTTTTGCTGACTCAAAATAGGGTCGTACGCTAAAGCATTCAAATATTTTTCGTACAAAATTCTTTCGTGTGCAGCTTGTTGGTCAATTAACAACAATCCCGTTCTAATTTGCGAAATGATAAATGTTTGGTGTAGTTGAATGATGTTTTTAGTAACCGTTTCTGTTTCATCCAGCGATAAATTTTGTTCGTTGCGTTTTTCAAACGGACTTAAAGTTCCAACGGTATCTTTTGGTTTCAGAACTTCGTAAAGCTGGTTCCAATCTGTCTTTTCAGCCGGTTTTGTAAAAATATTTCTTTCCTGAAAAGGGTTTTGTTTGGGTGACGAAACAGTTTGATCTGATGGAAGAGGCTTTCCCGAAAGATTTAAAAAATTGTCTTCACTTGATGGTTCAAAAAGTGGAACATGATAATGTTGACCAAGACCTTTTTTTACAACAGCACGTAAAATTTGATACAGCGCTTTTTCGTCTTCAAATTTTATTTCTGTTTTTGTGGGATGAATATTTACATCAATTTGTGCGGGATTGATTTCGATAAACAAAACATAAAATGGAAATTGTTCTTTGCTAATTAAGTTTTCGTAAGCACCAACAACGGCATGGTTTAAATAGGCATCTTTTATAAACCGATTGTTTACAAAGAAAAACTGCTCTCCTCTGCTTTTCCTTGCAAAATCAGGCTTCCCGATAAACCCCAAAACGTTTACAATAGTTGTTTGTTCTTCAACTTGTAAAATTTGTTCCTCGGTTTTTATACCAAAAATATCAATAATTCTTTGTTTGTGATTTGCCGATTTCAGAATATAAACTTCTTCATCGTTGTTAAACATGCTCATTGCAATTTTTGGATTTGCAAGTGAAACTCTGATAAACTCATCGATGATGTGACGTGTTTCAACAGGATTTGATTTCAGAAAATTTCTGCGAGCAGGAATATTAAAAAATAAATTTTTTACAATAATGCTTGTTCCGTTTTTAAATGAAACAGCTTCTTGTTTTTTTACTTCGGTAGCTTCAATATAAATAAGTGTTCCGATATTGTCTTCAACGCGTTTTGTTTTCAATTCAACATGCGAAACAGATGCGATAGATGCCAATGCCTCACCTCTAAACCCCATCGTTTTAATGGTATAAATTTCTTCTGCTGACGAAATTTTTGAAGTGGCATGTCGCTCCCAGCAAAGTCTTGCATCAGTTGGGCTCATTCCTTTTCCGTTGTCAATAATCTGAATAAATGTTCTTCCTCCATCACGAATAATCAGTTGAATATCCGTACTTCCAGCATCCACTGCATTTTCCAAAAGCTCTTTTACAACCGATGCCGGCCGCTGAATAACTTCACCGGCAGCAATCTGATTGGCCACATGGTCGGGCAAAAGTTTAATCACATCACTCATTGCTGTGCAAAATACACAAGATTTTATTCATGCCCCTAAAATGTTGATATTTCAATGCATAACCCATTTACAATTCCGTTTTTATTTTACTTTTTTTGCCATTGTAATTTATTAGAGTTTTGACAAAAAGATTAGCGTTTTTATTACTGGTTTTCATTTCATTATCCTCATATTCTCAGGTTGCAAATATTAATTGGGGCAAGCAAAATGCATGGGTTGATTCGGTTTATAACACGATGAGTGCAAACGACCGAATTACACAATTGATGATGATTGCCGCTTGGTCGGGTAAAGATTCGGTACATATAAAAGATATTGAAAAACATATTAAGGAAATGAAAATTGGTGGGCTGATTTTTTTTAAAGGAACGCCAACAAAGCAAGCTCAGTTAACCAATTATTATCAATCTATTTCGTCAGTACCATTGATTATCGGAATTGATGGAGAGTGGGGACTTTCGATGAGGCTCGACAGTACTCCGATTTTTCCTCGACAAATGGTTTTAGGTGGAAGTAAAAGTGAGCAACTCACCTATGAAATGGGAAGAAGCATCGGTCGTCAATGTCGAAGAATGGGCATTCATTACAACTTTGCACCCGATGTTGACGTGAACAACAATCCCAACAATCCAGTAATTAATGATCGCTCGTTTGGCGAAAATAAATGGATGGTTGCTAAACTCGGTGCTTCATATGCAAAAGGATTACAGGATGAAAATGTTGTTGCCTGTGCCAAGCATTTTCCAGGTCATGGTGATGTGGAAACAGATTCGCATTTTAGTTTGCCATTGATTAGAGGCGACAGAAAAAGATTAGACTCACTCGAGTTATTTCCGTTTCGCGAATTGATCAAGAAAAATGTGATGAGCGTGATGTCGGCACATTTAAATGTTCCTGCACTCGATTCAATTCCTAATACACCATCATCACTTTCAAAACCCATCATTACTCATTTACTCAGAAACGAAATGGGCTTTAATGGATTGATAGTTACCGATGCATTAAACATGAAAGGTGTTGCCGAAACAAATGGTCCGGGAGAGGTTGCAGCCAAAGCACTTGCAGCCGGAAACGATGTGTTGCTTTTTGTTGAAGATGTACCATTGGCTGTTGTAAAAATTAACGAATATGTTGCAAATGGATTGATAGATACTTTGCAAATTGAACGCAGTTGTAAACGAATACTTGAAGCAAAATACTGGCTCGGGTTAAATCATTATAAACCAGTTGTGATTGATCATTTGAATGATGATTTGAATTGTTGTGCAAATCAAATGATGGCTAAGAAAATTTTGAAACAGGGAGTTTTCATTGCCAAAAACACTGAGAAAATGATTCCATTTCAAAACCCCGAATTGTATAACATAGCCGTTGTTTCAATTGGAGGAAGCCAGTTTACAGAGTTTCAGGAGATGTGTGCAAATTATATTAAAGCCGATTATTTCAGCATCGATAAAAACGAAACGCAACCCATGTTTGATTCGCTTACAAAAATATTGCAGCAATACAACATGTTGATTCTATCCCTTGAAAACACAAGCCGATTTGTAAACAAACGATTGGGCTTAACACAACCCGAAATTAATTTCATCAATACGATTACAAAAAATCAACGAAATATTTTTGTGTGTAACGGAAATCCTTACACACTAAGAAATTTTACAGATTTAAAAAATGTGATTGTGAGTTATGAAGATTTGGATATGAATAATCAGATAGCTGCAGAAATGTTGTTTGGCGCAATCAAATCAACAGGTACAATGCCTGTAACAGTGAACGAAAATTTCCCAATGGGATGTGGTGAATCGGCAGAAACAATCAATCGTTTTGAATACATTTTTCCTGAAGAAAAAAACATTGATAGCGCGCCATTGCATTTAATCGATTCAATTGTTACCGATGCCATTACAAACGGAGCAATGCCGGGATGCCAGGTTTTAGTAGCAAAAGACGGGAAAGTGATTTACGATAAATCATTTGGATATCATAATTATGACGGTGTAACAGCAGTAAAAAACTATCATTTGTACGATTTGGCTTCTCTTACAAAAATGCTTGCAACAACATTGGCTGTGATGCATTTGTATGATGATCATAAAATAAAACTCGATGATAAACTGGGTGATTATTTATCGTTTTTAAAAGGTTCGAATAAAGAAAAAATAGCCATTCGTGATGTGATGTTGCATCAGGCCGGATTGATACCATTTATTCCTTTTTATAAATCAACTCTCGTGAATGGCAAACCAAACCCTTTGATATATCAGGAGGAAAGAGATTCTAATTTTTGTATTCCTGTTGCACAAAATCTTTTCATGAACAAGAATTATGAACAGTTTATATGGAAAACAATTGCCGAAAGTGAATTGAAATCACCGGGAGATTATGTGTATTCGGACTTGGGTTTTATGATGCTCAGAAAAATTGTTGAGCAAATTTCGCAAACAGATTTTGAAACATATTTACGAACCAATATTTATGATCCACTCAACCTATCATCTTTACAATTTAATCCGCTTAAAAAAATGAATCCCGATTGGATTGTCCCTACCGAATACGATACCATTTTTCGTCAGCAACAACTCGATGGTACGGTTCACGATCCGGCAGCAGCTATGCTTGGCGGTGTTAGCGGACATGCAGGTTTGTTTGCCAATGCCAATGATGTTGCCATCATTATGCAAATGTTGCTTAACACAGGAACATACGGTGGTAAGAGAATTTTAAAGGAAACAACCGTACGAGAATTTACTTCGAAGCAAGCTGTTATCAATAAAAAAGGTGCTAAAAAAGCAAGCAGCAACAGAAGAGGTTTAGGTTTTGACAAACCCGAAACCGACCCTAAAAAAGCAACACCAACCAGCAAAGCTATGTCGCCTTTAGCCTTTGGACATACAGGATTTACAGGAACATGCGCTTGGGCAGATCCCAAAAACAACTTGGTTTATGTGTTTCTTTCAAATCGTGTAAACCCTTCGGCAGAGAACAAAAAACTGGTGGACATGAATGTACGAACACGTATTTTAGATGTTGTTTATGAAGCAATAAAAAACTCAAAATAGAAAACAATTCTATGTCTAATGGGTTTATTTCTATATATTAACTTCACAATTATTAGTCATCTTTGCAGTCAATATTTTTACAATGAAAATCGGAATCGTTTGTTATCCAACATATGGGGGAAGTGGTGTAGTTGCAACTGAGTTAGGGAAATCACTCGCTATGCGAGGGCATGATGTTCATTTTATTTCTTACAAACAGCCAGCACGTTTAGATTTTTTTACCGGAAATATTTTCTTTCATGAAGTATATGTTTCTCATTATCCTTTGTTCGATTTTCCACCTTACGAAACAGCATTAACAAGTCGTTTGGTAGATGTTGTAAAATTTGAAAAATTGGATTTGTTGCATGTGCATTATGCTATTCCGCATGCCTCGGCTGCCGTTCTGGCAAAAGAGATATTAGCATCCGAAGGCATTCATATTCCTATTATCACAACGCTTCACGGAACCGATATTACGCTTGTAGGTAAAGACCCTTCATTTGAACCAGTTGTGTCTTATTCGTTAAATATGTCGGATGGAATTACTGCTGTTTCCGAATCGCTTAAGCAAGATACTTTTAGTCATTTTCATACCAATAAAGATATCAGGGTTATTCCAAATTTTATCGATTTCGAGCGATTCAGTAAAAAAGCAAAAGATCATTTTCGTAAAGCCATTGCACCAAACGGAGAGCATTTGGTAGTGCACACATCTAACTTTCGAAAAGTAAAACGTGTAGAAGATGTAGTAAAAATATTTGCCAAAATTCGAGAAAAAATCCCTGCAAAATTATTGTTAGTTGGAGATGGTCCCGAACGTCAAAATATCGAAATGCTTTGTCGTGATTTATGCCTTGTTAATTCGGTTTCGTTTTTAGGAAAGCAAGATCCGGTTGAAGAAATTCTTTCGGTAAGCGATTTGTTTTTGATGCCATCAGAAACAGAAAGTTTTGGTTTAGCAGCATTGGAGGCAATGGCTTGTGAAGTTCCTGTTGTCTCTTCAAACGCAGGTGGTATACCCGAGTTAAACATAGAAGGTGAAACAGGTTTTTTATGCAATGTGGGAGATATCGATGCAATGGCCGAAAAATCAATTTATATTTTGAATGACTTAGATCGACTGAAAAAATTTAAGAAAAACGCCAAGCACCGTGCAATGGAATTTCACATTGATAAGATTGTACCGCAATACGAACAGTTTTATGAAGAAGTGAAGAAAAATTCTGTTGGAGCTAAGTAGCGATATCTTATTTTTGTTCGGAGCATGAACAAAATCTTTTCAGATAAATATTTTTACATCATACCCGTTATTTTTTTTGTAAGACTTTTTTTTACAGTAAAAAATGACCCGTTTTTTGGTGATGCTGTTGCTTCAACTTCATGTTGTGTAAATAATATTTACGACCATAATCTTTTAACTGTATTTTATCCTACCGATGCCGATCCGGCACATCCAACAATGTATTCATGGTTAATGGCATTGTGCTGGAAAATATTCGGACAATCGCTTTTTGTTTCGCATTTGTATGGAATGATATGGCTTATGTTGTTGGTTTTTGTTTTCAGAAAATTAGCAAAACTGTTTCTCGAAAATGAAACTACAGTGAATCAAGCAACACTTCTTTTACTTGTGATGCCCGTGTTTTTGGCACAAGGTGCAATGATGTTAAACACTGTTGCAGTAATGACATTTTTTTTAGCGGCTTTTTATGGTTTGTTTACTCAAAATAATAAATGGTTTTTGAGTGCAACAATATTGATGATGCTTTCGCATATGCAGGCCCCGTTTTTTTTATTGGCACTCGCAGCAACCGATTTTATTCTGAATATAAATGAACAGAAATTCATAGATTGGATTAAACAGCGTTTTGTTTTTTATGCCATTCCTTTTTTAGTTTTACTTTCATGGCTAACCTTGCATTACGTTCACACAGGATGGTTATTTCTTTCACCAAATTATTCGGATGCCGATTCGCTAAACGGAATTTCACAATTTGTAAAAAGCCTGCTAATTATGGCTTGGCGGCTTATTGATTTTGGAATGTTGCCATTTTATTTGGTATTTGTTTTTCTATTTTTTAAAAAAACAGGAAACAGAAAATTACACATTGCGTGGTTAAGCCTCTCTCTAATTATTTGCGTTTCAATGGCCATATTTTTATCAAAAACAATCGGTCATAGATATTTTTTAGCATTAGGAATGCTTATGATTATTTTGGTAATGAATGGCATTCAATATTTCGAAACACGAAAGAAAAATATGTTATATGTTGTTCTTTTTTGTTCGCTAGTTGCAGGCAACTTTTTATACTATCCCGGAAAAAATTTAGGTGATGGAACATTAGCTTACCGAAGTTATTTTTCTATTTACGACAACATAAAAAATGATTTTAACGATACAACTGTATTTTATAGTTACACACCTATAGCTGTTTCATCGCAGTTTACATACTTAAATAATTACGGACTAAAATTTGAAAGAATAAATGGGCGTGATCTTTCAGATTTACCTGTTGTGTTGCAATCAAATCTCAATGCCGAGTTTAGCGAAGACGATAAGAAATATTTGAAAAATAATTTTTATGGAAAAAGTTACGAATCGCATTCGGTATACGTAAATGTTTTTCTCAATCCAAAATTTTATGCTAAACCTGAAGGGTGGAAACTGCGCGAAACATCAGCATTCGAAAATTGGATGATTAATTTGAAACAGAAATTTAGGAGTGAGTGAAATAGTCATATAACTGCTTATTGTACTTGCCATTGATTAGTAATTTCACCCGTTGTATCATAAAAAAATAATTCTAACTTGCTTTTGGTTTCTAATCCACAAAAATAGTTTTAAGCCTTTTACTAAATTTATAATTTGATGAAACATTTTTGCTTGGTCATTATATGCTTGCTTTATACAGTTATGTTAAAAGCACAGCTTTATATCAATAGCGATATTACCATTCAGAATGGAGTTACACTTTATGCAGATGATACTGTAAAACTCGCTTCATCAGCTTTAGTTACCGACAATGGAATTTTACAAAGTTCAAAATCCATTAATACAAACGGTTATTTAATTAATACCGGAACAACAGGATATATTATTACTCCGGTTGCAAGTGGTATATCTAACACTTACGACATCGGAACATCTGGAAATAATAAAATTCAGATTCAACATTCAACTGGAAGCAATGTTATTTTTCAAATGGCAGTTCGTGATAATGTTTATCTCAATCCACAAACAAGTTCAACACAGCTTACATCAAACGTAGTAAACAAAACTTGGATATTAATGCCACAAACTTCAGTTGCCAATTTAAGTGGAACAGCTTATTGGAATGCATCTGATGAATCGGGAGGATTTACAAGAAGTAATTGCGGAGTGAGTTATTGGCAAAGTGGTTCATCAACTAGTTGGACATACACCAATGGAACATCAGCTGCAACAATCACAGGTTCATCACCTGCGTATAGTAAAGCAACAAGTGCTGCAGGGTTAACAGCAGGAACATATTATTTTGGTGTTGGCGGATTAGGTAGTTCGCTGCCTGTAACACTTTTAAAATTTGCTGCAACTAAAAATATAAATGATGATGTGTTGCTCAATTGGATAACATCATCAGAAATAAATAACGATCATTTTGAAATACAGCGATCAGTTGACGGTATAAAGTTCGAAAGTATTGTTCAAATAAAAGGAGCAGGAAACAGCAATACTGAAATACAATATTCGAGCATTGATAAAACACCCTTTGCAAAATTGAATGAAACCAAATTATACTATCGGCTCAAACAGATTGACATTGATGGTAAAGACCAATATACAGAGATAAAAGAAGTAGGTGTTCAGAAAATGGATGCTAATTTAAATGCAACCAATTTTATTATTTCAACTTATCCAAATCCAACAACACAACTATTGAATATTGATATTGAAACTACAGATGCAAAAAGTATTTCATTATCACTATTGGATGCTAATGGAAAGAGTATGATGAACCAACAATATCAGATTGATAAAGTAAAGCAAACATTCCAACTTAACACTTCGCAATTAGCGCCAGGTGTTTATATGCTAAATATTTTTGATGAAAGCAAAACTTACATCTGTAAACAAAAACTTATCATTTATTAATTCAATATATATATATATATGAAAAAAATAATACTCATCGGCATTACATTTATTGCTTTAAATGTAACAGCACAAAACGTTGGTATTGGAACAACAACACCACAATCGAAATTATCTGTTGGTTCAACATCGCAATTTCAGGTTGATAGTATTGGTAATATTAAAAAAATAAATAATGTTCCAACATCATTTCCTACAACCCAAGGTGGCAACGGGCAAGTGCTTTCAAATGATGGAAACGGAACATTAACATGGAGCGCTTACCCCAATTCTGATTATGCTTATTTTTCTGAAGAAAGTGCAGCTGGAGTTAGTGTTAATTCAAATTATACAGTAACTGCTAATACATGGATTAACAGACATTTGAATACTACTCGTTTTTATAATGGAACTTCCATTTTAAAAGTTGGCGATAGTATTTTACTACAAGCCGGAACCTATCGAATCAGGGGTGCAGCATGTGTCACATATTCTGGATCTGGTTCAGTTTATTCAAAATCAAGGTTTAGAAATGTTACAGATAATGTAACTGCAATAGTTGGAGATCTTAATTATTTCACCTTAAACACAAGTTGTTTTAATGGATATGTAAACATTACGAGTGCAAAATATTTTGTCATTCAATCGATAACATCAACTACAACAAATTTAAATTTTGGTTCAATAACAAACACAAGTTTTGGTGAAAATGAACTGCATTCTTATATAATGATTGAAAGAATAAAATAAACTGAGTTCTATATTGTTTGATGAATAGCTCAGTTGTCTATGAGCATAAATATATTTAACAATACCATGCTTATAATATGGCAAAATAGAAGTTTATATTTTGGGTCAAAGCCAGCAAGTTTTAGTTTTCATTTCTTTCCACGTGCTAAAGCACGTGGAAATAAAAATAAATTTGCTTAAAATAAATCGCTGTGCGTTCCGGTACGTGTAAGTTAAATTTCTTTTTTCTCGGTATCGCAAAACCAAATTAATAACCAGTCGGGCTGTATGTGGCACTCCCAATAATTAGCGTAATTACCCCTAAGTTTATGTGTGTTGTATTTGGCAGGCAGGCTTCCTGTTTTTTCAAGTTGTTCGATAACGGTATTAATCATTATCATTTTTAATCCTCGTTTATTACACAATTTGTAGTCTTTCTCAAACTGACGAGTAGTATGTAAAGTAAACACTTATTATTTGCTTAATGATTGAATGAGCGCCTTTGAGCTTTTATGTTTTTTCGATTTTCTCTTTTGAACTTCATCCATTGCTTTAAGTGTTTCGGCATTTGGCTCCTGCAGTATTTTTACAAAAGGCAATGTTTTTATATACTCTAAAAATTGCTGTGCTTGTTTTTTATCAGTATCTATAGTTATGTAAGTCATATCATTTGTTAATTAACACACAAATGTAATAAAACAAAAAGAAGAAAATAAAATCGTGGCAATAAATCTTACATCCTGTATCTAAAAATCAATGCCCACATCTGCTCAAACATTCTTTCGCATAATCTTTTTCTTTTTGTGATAAGCCTTCGAAATCTTTTACCTGCTCGAGATAAAAAACAGCATGCTCGCAATCATTTAACCGGTAATATACAAATCCCATATTACTCATAATAATAGGGTTGTTTGGATTAAGTCGGTCGGCTTTTTTGTAAAATGAAATGGCTTCCTGTAAGTTCTTTTTTTGTTGCGAGCCACCCTGATTAGCCATAGTTGTTAATGCTTCGGCAGCATACAAATTCGCATTCAAATTATTTTTTTCGAGTTGTGCAGCTTTCTCAAAATTTTTCAATGCATCTTTAAATCGTTGTTCTCTGAAAGCTATTGCACCCAAATCCATATATGTTGGAGCATACTCGGCATTTTCTTTTACACTCATTTGTAAATAATATTTTGCCGAATCCATCATCATCGTTTGTCGTGCTATAGATGTATCATTTGTAGCAATGTTATAATAATATTGAGCCAACAATTCGTTTGCCTGGTATTTTTCTTTTGATATTTTGGAAGATTGCAAAGTGTATTTTTTTACTATTTCTGATTCGCCAAGCATACTGTAAAATGAAGCAGCTAGAAGATTATTATCAATTTCATTGTAATCAAATGTGTGATAAAACGGATTGAATAATTTGCTTAATAAATATGCAATACCGTTTTGTGATTGTGCTATTGTTGGTGTTAACGGAACATCTTTTTGTTTAACTGAATTTTTTACAAACACCGCGGCAACTGCATCAACAAATGCTAACTGATAAGTTGAGTCATTGTACAGGTAATTAAGCAATCTAGAGAATTGCGGATTAGCTAAAACAACAGCATAATTAAAATGATAAACACTATCTAATTTTTTAAAACTATTACCATCACTAATGGCTTCTGCAAATTGGTTGAAAAATTGATTATCGAAAACATCAAGGTCGCGCAGGTCGATAAATGTTTTATAAGTGGGATATAATTTCCAAAGTAAATATGAAGAGGTGAGGTAATCGGTGAAAGCATTTCCGTGTAAATTGTTTTTAACAATAAACTCAGTTGCACCTATTGGATTGATATTCGATACTACCTCTAAGCCAAATCTGTCGTTGCGTTCAAAGTATTGATAATATTTTCCTGATACAACACTCACATAAAGAACTACACCCAAAATGATGTTAATGAAATAGAAATTTAAAATTGCTTGGTTAAATTTATTACTGCTGATTTTTGATAATAGAAGATTGAGTGCAGCATAAAAAAATGGTGCAGCAACAATCATTAAAAATGCAATATTTCGGTAAGCTGTTGATGCCAGATATGTAAAAGAAATAAGTAATAGTATAACAACAAGTAATCGTTTACGAATAATAAATGCTATTAAATGCTCGGTTTTATTTCGCTGAGTTTTGAAAAGAAATAATATTCCGGCAACTGCAATTGTTAAGATGATGATTGCGATGTATGCTTCTTTTTGCCAAAACAAATAAGAAGAATAATCAAACAATTCGGTGGTGAATTTATTTTCGAAAACCTGACCAAAAATTTCAAATGGTTTTATCAATAGCTCAATTCCGTAAGGGTTTACAGCAATTGCTGCAATACTTAAAACAGTAACGATGCTTAATCTAATGGGCTTTTCTATTTCAAGTTTTAATTTTTTTCCATACAAATAATTTATCCATGACGAAACAAAAAATATCATTGTAATTACAACACCTATTCCGAAAGCTTCGTGCATGTTTGCCCACAAAAGTTGCAATGGTATAAGCCATAAAATTTCTTTAGAATTGTTTTTTTGATTCCGAAAGAGTAACAATAAAAACAAGGCAGTAAACAAATGACTGAACATTTCTGGTCGACCAATGATGCGGTATTCTAATCCAAAAACGGCAAACAGAATGGTAAATATTATTAGTGCATTATTCTCAGGATGGTCAGTTTCGAACCAAGTAGCCGCAAACGAACAAAGTTTGTAAAGCAAAAAAACGAGCAAACACGAAACGATAATCTGTAATAAGAAAACACTTTCGGGTCCGGCAATTTTTGCAACTGTGGCATATATAACTTCGCTTCCCCATTTGATGTTTACCCAGGGTTTTCCTTCAAATGTATAGGAGAACACATCTTGTTTTGGAACTTGTTTGTGTTCCATAATCCACTCACCGGTTTTGAGTTGCCACCATAAATCGGGCTCGCGCACATTTTTTAAACTGAATGCAATTGCAACCAGATAACAAAGGATGATTGGAAATTTATTTTTGAAAAACGAGCTCAATTTTAAATCAATTTATGATATGCTTTCATCCATCTGTCGGGAATATCATCATTTATCGCAGCCTGATAATCGGTGTAAGAACAAGGCACCATAAACATTCCTTTATGATGTGAAAGCTCTTTCGGATACGGCACTTCCATCCACCATCTTTCGGTATGAATGTTTTTATAAAATACAATTTCGTAATTGTTGTTTTTTAGTGATGTGCGGTAAATCATATACTCATTGCTATCGGCAACGGGATAATCATTTTTGCGGTTATAATATCCATCAATAAAATACCAAATCATTTGTGAAACCAATTTTGCACTTCTTCCTTCAATATCCTTTTTAGTGGTGATGTCGTAAAATCCAGCCGATGAAAGTTCGTTACTCATGCCTGCATAACGCATAATCTGACAAGCTTCTTCGCCAAAAAAACCATTTGGGTTGGCTTCAATTGATGCTGGAGAATCGGCAGCACGAACGCAATTCATGCTCATCATTAACATGTCGGCATTGCGCAACAGTGGCTCAGCGTCCTGTATTTTGCTTCTGATATTTCCAAGTCGGGAAATATCAAAATTCATTTTTTCAAATGAGTCTAAACTTTCTTGCTCTACAAAATAATTTTGATTGCCAATGTGAGCAATGTTGAACAAATAATTTGGCTGATGTGAAATGATTTTATACAAATAATTTGAAGTGATAGGAGATACTTCATTCAACTTTAAATCAATTTTTGCATCGGCACACACCAAATTTAAATTCGGATTAATGCCTTCGTAGGCTGTGTATTGTGCATATGCCAGGTCTTGTGTTCCTCCGATAATGATGGTAACAATTTTTCGCTCAAGCAAATATTTTACACAATTGCTCAATGCAAACAGCGTATCATTAACACTCGAACCAGCTTCAATATTACCAAGGTCGGCTATTCTAATATCGAATTTAGGCTTAACTAATTTGTAAAAATGTTTCCTAACTTCATCAGCCGAAAGTGAAGCACCATCATGCGATTCGTGCAATCGGTCTTCATTCACACCAATGATTGCCAGATGAATATTTTCGAGATCAGGAATATTTTTTACATGAATATCAAGCACATTCACCATGCTTTTTGGCGAACTTTCTTTGATGGATTTAAATACTTCTTCTTTAACGGGACTGAGGTAATCGCTGAGTTGCATAAAATTTTATCTTGTGGCAAAATAGTTTAATTTGCGACCTCATTAATAAACATTTCCACACTTGATTGCAGTAAGCGGAGCTAGCGGTTTCCTTGGTTCACATGTAGTTTGCATGTTGCTCGAAAAAGGCAATAGCGTTCGTGCGTTTAAACGTGAGCATTCTAGTCTTGCCGAATTTGAATTTATTTTCTCCTCCTATTTCACCGATAAAAGTGCTCATCAACAAATTAAAAACAGACTTACTTGGGTTGTTGCAGATTTGCTTGATGTTCCGGCTTTAGAGCTTGCACTTGAAGGTATTGATGAAGTTTATCATTGTGCTGCAGTAGTTTCATTTGTGCAAAAGGACAGAGACCAAATGATGCACATCAATGTGGATGGAACGACAAACATGATTAATCTTTCGTTAATGAAAGGTGTTAAAAAATTCTGTCATGTAAGTTCGATTGCGGCTATTGGAAGAGGTAAATCGGGTGAACATATTTCTGAAAAAATGAAATGGACAGAATCGAAAAACAACAGCAATTATGCCATCAGTAAATATAAAGCCGAGATGGAAGTTTGGCGTGGAGTTGAGGAAGGTTTGAATGCGGTGATTGTTAATCCAGGAATTATTTTAGGCACAGGCGATTGGTCAAAAGGCTCGTGTCGCTTATTTAATATGGTTTGGCGCGGAATGCCTTTTTATACTTTAGGAACAGGAGGGTATGTTGATGTGAAAGATGTTTCTACAGTTATGATTAAATTAATGGAGAAAAATATTTTTTCGAATCGATTTATTTTGGTTGGCGAAAATCTGTTGATGAAAAATTTTCTTGATACGGTTGCAACACATTTTAATAAGAAAAAACCATCAATACATGCGGGATTCATGTTGTCACAATTAGCATGGATGGCTGATGGGTTGAAGAGTCTATTTACCGGTAATTCGCCTTCAATTACTAGAGAAACAGCTCGCTCGGCACGAAATACATTTTATTATAGCAGCAAAAAAATTACTGAAACAATCGATTTTCAGTTTACTCCTATGAACGAAACACTCAAAACTATTTGTAACAACTTTTTAATAAATCATCAGTCATGAAAAACATTATTCTTATTGCCATTGCAGTATCTTTTTTATTTGCATGTAACAATTCATCGGTTTCAAATTCATCTGGTAAAAACGCTGTGGGAATTGAAACATACAAAAAACTTTACACCCGAAGTATGGAGTTGAAAGATTACTCAACAGCTATTATGGCCATACAAATGATACTTGTTCAGGATTCGGGATTGGTGGCTTATCAAGATTCGTTACCCGAATTATATGCAGCTATGAATAATGTAGAAGCTGTTTCGAAAACAATTGATCCGGTATTAAAACGTCATCCCAAAGAAGAAAAATTCTTACAGGTTAAATCAATTGTTCAACAAGAGTTAGGCGATTACGATGGTGTGTTAAAAACATTTACAACCTTGTATGAAATCACCAATAAATTATCATACAAATACCAAATTGGTACGATGCATTTTCAGGCAGGAAATTTAGAAGAAGCATCAAAAGTGGTTGACGAAGTTTTAGCAAAAGCGCCAAATAGCCATGATAGTTTGGATATTTTTGTGAGCGAACAGCAAAAACAAAAAGTTCCTATTTTGGCTGCAGCACTCAATTTTAAAGGATATATTTTTGCTCAAAAAAGAAATTTAGCAGAAGCAAAAAACTTTTTCGAATCGGCAATAAAAGTGTTTCCTGATTTTGTGATGGCAAAAAGAAATTTGCAACAAATTATGCAAGGTCCGGCACAAGCTCAGCAAAGGAGACCATAATTTTTTAGCTTGAAAAAATATGCTGATATCGAATCGTTTTATCACGACCTCAAACCGTGGCAACAAAAACAATTCAATATTGCTCGTAAACTTATTTTATCGAGCATTCCCGAAGTAGTTGAGGGGATAAAATATACCGTTCCGTTTTATACGTATAAAGGTTTACTCTTTTATTTTGCGCTGCACAAAAACAAAATTTTTATTCTTGGTTTTTGCAATGGTGTTCATATGAGTGATGAGTATGGACTACTCAAAGCCAATTCAGGGCAAACATATATTCGTCATTGGATTTTTGAAGAACACAAAAAGCTTAATAGTGAAATTTTGCAGCAGTATATTCACGAAGCTGTTTTGGTCAATGATCATTTGGCATTATTAAAAAAGAAGAAATGAAACTCCATATTCGAAAAGCTACCATTGCAGATGCAAAAGTTCTATCCGAACTTGGAGGAACTACATTTTACGATACTTTCAGGCCATATCATACCGAAGAGGATATGCAACAATATATCAAAAAAGCTTACTCGGTTGAATTGATGAATGAGAATTTGTTAAAAGATAATATTCAATATTTAATTGCATTTGAAAATGAAAATCCGATTGGATATGTGAAGCTGATAAAAAATGTTACACACGAAAAATTAACAACTGAAAACAATATCGAGCTCGAAAAAATTTATGTACTCAAAAATTATTTTGATAAAAAAGTTGGCAAAGAATTAATGATTGAAGCTATCAATTTTTCAAAACAAAATCATTTTGAAACTTTGTTTCTTGGCGTTTGGCAAGAGAATACAAGAGCCATCGATTTTTATAAAAAATTTGGTTTCGAAACATTTACCATACGAACATTTCAACTAGGTGAAACTTTATGTGATGATTTTTTGATGAAATTAATTTTATAATTTTCCTTCGAGCATCAAAAGTTTAGCTTTAAGAACAGCAGTAACAGTTAGGCTATCGGTAATTTTTCCTTCCTCAACCATTTTATACAATTCATCGAAATGAATTTTTTTAACATGCAATTCTTCGTTTTCATCAGGCGATGATTTGGTAAATGATAAATCTTGAGCAATAAAAAGATATGCAACTTCATCGGTTGCCGAATTGCTTAATTGCATGTGCTGAATAAATGTAAATGTATTTGCAACTATGCCGCATTCTTCTTGCAACTCTCGTTTTGCCGATTCGAGTGGGTCAATTTTTAATGGACCACCACCTTCGGGAATTTCCCATGTGTACATATTAAAAGGGTAACGAAACTGACCAACAATCCAGGTGTTATAATCTTTATCAAGAGGCAATACACCAATGGCAAAATTTTTAAAATGAACGATTGAATATGTTCCGGGGTTTCCGGCAGGGTTAAGCACATCATGGTGCGATACACTTATCCATGGCGATTCGTAAACAGTTTTTTTATCAAGTAATGTCCATGGATTTTTTTCTTCGTTCATCATTTTTTCTTTCACAGCAAAATATATTTTTTGTTCTAAATATTATGCATAAAAAAACCCGATGAAAAATCACCGGGCTTTCTTGGGTTTATAAAGTCTAAATTAATTATCTCAATAA
>Ga0194047_10000458_pt1 | contig 27644 bp, 23 predicted proteins | sample JunL225m_MetaG_2_FD_160070 | JGI IMG/M metagenome (GOLD analysis project Ga0194047, IMG submission 160070) | Anoxic zone freshwater microbial communities from boreal shield lake in IISD Experimental Lakes Area, Ontario, Canada - Jun2016-L221-5m | ecosystem: Environmental > Aquatic > Freshwater... | reverse complement strand
TAAACTGCAACCGCTTCTGCAGCGAGACGTTAAACATCTTTCCGGAGGCGAAAAACAGCGGGTCGCTCTTGGCAGGGCAGTTCTTGCAAACCCGCGCCTCTTGCTTATGGATGAGCCCCTGTCTGCACTTGATGATACGCTCCGGTTCCATATCATCCCCTACCTGAGAAGTGTCAGTGAAGAGTTCAGAATTCCCTATCTTTTCATATCGCATTCACTGACAGAGATGCAACTGATGACTGATCAAATCCTTGAAATTAACAATGGTCGATGCATTGATGAAACAACGCCCGAGCAGCTTGCAAGAAATAGAATGACCCAAAGTCCGAACGGTTATCTCAATCTTCTGCACCTTTCCAACCCACAGCAGGAGCGTGGCCTCTATACCTACAATTGGGGCAGCAATACCTTATTTGTTTCAGCCGGAGCACACGCGGAACAATCGCTGTTTGAGCTTTCTTCGCGAGAAATCATCCTTTTCAAAAGGCATCCTGAAGCGATCAGTGCAAGAAATCTTCTGGATTGCAGGGTTGCAGAGATGTTTGACTCCGACGGAAGAGTCGGCGTTGTGCTTTCGGCCAACGGCGAAAAACTTGTCGCCGAAATTGTCCGCCAGGCAGCAGATGAGCTGAATATTACGATCGGCAGCACCCTTTTTGCCGCAATAAAGGCTTCATCATTCAGAAGACTCGCATAATCTCCCATACGTCAACTTTTTACGCTGCATTTGTGTTCAAAGAAGCGTCAGGAAAACATAAATTCTTGCGAATATGGCCTTTTCGGGTAAAAAAGTATGCTTTATAACCGGCGCTTGTGGCGCGGTCGGCAGTGAGATTGCACTCTCGATAGCGGGACAGGGGTACACCATTTTTTTTACCTGGCACTCGTCAGAGGAAAAAGCAGGGCAAACTCTTGAAAAAATCCGGTGGATAAGTCCTGAATCGCAGATGGTACGGTGTGACGTCTCAAAAAACGGCGATATCAGCAACGCATTTTCGGTATTTCAGCAACAGTTTGACCGGCTTGATCTGCTTGTAACAAGCGCATCAAATTTTTTCAGTACTCCTCTGCCTGATGTTACCGAACAAGAATGGGACTCTCTGGTCAACACCAATCTGAAGGGAACATTCTTCACCATGCAGGAAGCCGCCAGAATTATGCAGAAACAACCGTTCATCTCCCGAATCATTTCCATGACCGATATTTCGGCTGACCTTGTCTGGCGCAACTTCGCACCCTACACTGTTGCGAAAGCGGGAATTCAGCACTTGACCAGAGTCTTTGCGAAAACTTTTGCTCCCACTATTCTTGTCAACTCAATCGCACCAGGAACGATCACGGTAAATCCTGAAAAAGATATGGAGACTCAACAGGAGATGATTAAAAAAATCCCGCTCAGACGACTTGGGGACCCTCTTGATATTATCAGAACAATTCTATTTCTTCTTGAAAGCGATTATATCACTGGCCAGATTATTAATGTTGACGGAGGCAGACTTCTTCACTAAGAGTGCCATGCAAAGACCATATTGTTTTTGTACATTGCTCTAATATTCTCGCAGTCAATCATCAACAGTTTTTACCTCTTATGGAACAAGAAGTTCAGGTTACGATACACAGCAGCCAGCCAGAAAATACCGGAGAAGCCGAGCCACAGGAAACGCGTATTCCTGATCACATAAAAGAGATCAGTGACGCGCTCTCCGATGCTTTTTCCTGTTTCAGGGAAAGTGAATCCTGTAACCAGCTTTTGAAAAGTGCTGAAAAAGCAAGGGAGTACATCAGGAAAAATCCTGCCCAGGCATTGCTCTATTCATTGGGCGCTGGCGCTTTGTTCGGATTTTTCATGAAAAGAAAGCGATAACAAGCAGTTATTTCAGATACTATGATGAGTCCTCAAAAGGGAGAGAATCTGGGCCCGACGCAAGGAAAGCAAAAATACAGCAGGTATCATCAACTCTTTGATGATACGGCAACATCGACCTATAACGATGTCATGTCTATCATTGACGCTAAAATCGAACTGCTCAAGATCGAAGTGACCGAGAGGATATCTCTTGTCGGATCGGCCGTTATTCTCAGCGTTATCCTGATCATTGGAATTGGCTACCTTCTCACAACCGTTGCACTTCTGACGGGGGAACTGTTTGGTCATCCTTTTCTTGGTTATCTTCTGGTAAGCCTTGTTTTTCTTTTTTGCTTTTTATTTTTCACGAAATTCAAACCATTTCTTCTTAAAAACCTGATCCAAAAATTTCTTTTATCCCTCCATGACTACAACAAATGAGCCTTTAGTCGGCATTCAGGCGCGCATCGAAGAACTGCAAAACACCATTGCAGAAAAAGAGGAACAGATCAAAACAAGAGCCCGAAAACTGAAAACAGAACTGCAAGAAGAGATTTCTCCAATAAAATTGATCAGACAACACCCTTTTGAAGCTGTCGGAACGAGTTTTTTTGCCGGGCTACTTCTCATAGCGGCATTGAGAAGTCACAGAAGACCTGCAGCACAAGAAGAACGCCAACTAACCACCACATCACAACTCATTCCAACACAGAGCAAAACAGCCCTCTCTGCTATCGGACTGGAAGTGCTGCGTTCTGTAAAAGATCTTGGATTTACCTACCTTCAGCGCTACCTCGATAAAAAAATTATATAGCTTGCGTTCAAAGCCTCTCCGTCTTTAATAAAACCGCAGAACAACAATCAGACTATTTTCGAGAAATTCCGTACTTTGTCAAAGTGCGTAAACAGGCCCGGCTAAATAGCAGGACCACGCAGAAATATTAACCAGCTTAATGCTTAGGTATTGCATATCCTCCTATGACAATCACGCAAAAACCGCCAGTGTTGCCGAACAAAGAGCACTTTTACGTCAACCGTAAGGCACATGAACTTTTTCATCTGACCGATCCCGAGTTTCTCTCTTTACCTGCCTCTGCTCAGGAAAGTTTGAAAAGGTCAGAAAGCCAGGCTGCCATCATCAATGATTTTCTGATAAAACAGAAAGGAGCCGACACAAAACCTGTTCTCCCCGCTCAGTTGCACGGTATGAAATTGCTGCATGCATTGTTCCATGCTATCATGACCAAAGCAATCGCTGCACGGCAACCAAACTTTTTGGACAATGTCTACAGAGCACTGGTCGAATTGCTCTCTACAGAACAATCGGAACAATACCTGAACCGGTTTATCACCTCTTTTCCCACGCAAAAAATCTATGCCCGCGCTGAATCTCCCGCTGAATGGCTGAAACAGCAAAAAAATAAAACGGTCGTTCTTGAAGAGTCTTTCCTTGTCTGGCTGAATAACCAGAACCCGGCTCTTGAACCTTTTTCTGATCTTTTGACCGATGAAACGCTGACGAAAGAGAGTGCGTACCAAAAGCTGATCATGACCATGCGAAGCTCAATGCAGGCGATGGGGCCCGTTGGGCCTGATGATCTCGACCTTGTAGAATTGCTCTTCATGCCCATAAAACATGCGCCGAAATCAATTCTGGAGCAGCTTCGCTACATCCGTTTGAACTGGGGAGAACTGCTTGATGAATCGCCATTTTGGGAATTTCTGTCAGGCGCTATCAATTTTATAGAGGATGAAGACAAATATCTCTTCTTTGAGCAGATTGCGCATGAAAAGGCTCTCCGCAACGATGGCTATGAGTTCGAAAAAGCGGCCCACGTACACGATTATTCTTTTGATGATGCCAATGCCCCGGCCAACTACTCTGTGGACTCATCGTGGATGCCTGAAGTGGTCATGCTTGCCAAAAGCACTTATGTCTGGCTTGATCAGCTCAGCAAAGTTTATCTCCGTCCAGTTCACCGTCTTCAGGATATTCCCGATGAGGAGCTTGATACCATCGCCGATCGCGGATTCACGGCTTTATGGCTGATAGGCCTCTGGCAGCGCAGCTTTGCCTCACAGAAAATCAAGCAGATACATGGAAATCCTGAAGCAAAAGCCTCAGCTTACGCTCTCGAAAAATATGATATTTCTGACGACATAGGAGGTTATGAAGGATATCTGGACCTGATACACAGGGCTAAACAACGCGGTATTCGTCTGGCGAGCGACATGGTGCCCAACCATACCGCTATGGATTCCGAGCTGGTACGGAGCAATCCGGAATGGTTTCTCTCCGCAACCACACCTCCTTACTATAATTATTCCTATAATGGCCCAAACCTCAGCAACGACCCCCGTTACGGAATCTATCTTGAAGATGGCTACTGGAACCGTACCGATGCGGCGGTCGCCTACAAGCGGGTTGACTACCTGACTGGTGATACCCGCTATATCTATCATGGCAATGACGGCACCATCATGCCGTGGAATGATACCGCCCAACTTAACTTTCTCAGCGCAGAGGTGCGCGAAGGGGTGATTCAGCAGATTCTGCACGTTGCAAGAATGTTCCCCATCATTCGTTTTGATGCGGCCATGGTTCTGGCAAAGCGGCACATCCAGCGCCTCTGGTTCCCGCTTGATGGTCACAGCGCAGGCATCCCTTCACGCACTTCCTGCAGCATGAGCATGGCAGAATTTGATGCCGCCATACCCGAAGAGTTTTGGCGCGAAGTAGTTGACCGCATTCAACAGGAGGTACCAGATACGCTTCTGCTTGCTGAGGCATTCTGGATGCTTGAAGGCTATTTTGTCCGCACCCTTGGCATGCACAGGGTTTATAACAGCGCCTTTATGCACTTGCTGAAAAAAGAGGATAATGCCAAATACCGATACCTGATCAAGAACATCCTTGAATTCGACCCCGAAATTCTCAAGCGGTATGTAAACTTCATGAACAACCCTGATGAAGATACCGCCATTGAACAATTTGGTCGGGGAGATAAATATTTCGGTGTCTGTATGATGATGCTCACCATGCCCGGACTACCAATGTTTGGCCATGGACAGGTGGAAGGTTTTACTGAGAAGTACGGCATGGAGTACGCGAAAGCCTGTTATGATGAACGACCGGACGATCATCTTGTCTGGCGCCACTATGACGAGATTTTCCCGATCATGAAGAAGCGCCCGCTCTTTGCCGAGGTGCGCAACTTCTTCCTCTACGATGTCTATTCACCAGAGGGAGTGGTGAACGAGAATATTTTTGCCTACTCTAACCGGCTCGGCAATGAAACCGCTCTTGTTATCTTCAACAACTGCTTTGAACAGGCTACCGGCTGGATCAAAATGTCAGCAGGTTACCGTCAAAACGGCGAGATCCGGCAAAGCTCTCTCTCCGACGGTCTCAATCTGAGCCATCAGGAAAACACCTTTGTTGTCTTCAGGGATCATGCCAGTGGTTTTGAGTTTATCCGCTCCTGCCAGGAGATTGCCTACAATGGCATGATGGTTGCCGTTGATGGCTACAAGTACAACGTCTTCCTTGATTTCAGGGAGGTTCATCCCTCAAAACTGAGACCTTACTACCGACTTGCAACGGAACTCAAAGGACGCGGTGTTCCATCAATCGAGCTGGCCGCGCTCACCATGAGCCTCACGCCGCTCCACCGCATTATCACGACGGCGCTGGCTCCGACTGATCCGGTACTTGTTGAAGAGACGTTTGAAACAACTTTGGCCACTCTGCTTGATACTGTTGCGCGACAGTTCAGTGAACTCATGGAAAAACCGCTTGAAGTACCAGAAAACCTTGCGGCAGAGGCAACTGAGCTCTACCATCAGGCTCGTCTTTTGCCCGATCTGCTGAAAAAAAATTCAGAGTCCCGAAAACTTCAGACTGCTCTTGGTTTGAGCAGTAAAGAGGGCTCAGAGTATGAAACAATTGCAAGGCATTGGGTCATTCTCGACTCGCTGCAGCAGATGCTCACAGCAACTGGCTCACTGAACCTGAACCTTATCGACGACTGGCTGATGAGCGATGCGCTTCGGGCAATTTACCCTGAATCAGGAATGATCAGTATTCCGAGTGAATATCTTACCGACATGCTCGCCTGCATGCTCACTCCAAAAAAGGAAACCGAACCTGACCAGACTCCAGAAGAGCGTTTGCTGGCATTCATAAAAACAGTGAATAGCATCAACCGGTTGCATCTGGGCCGCCTTCTGCAATTTGATGAACGACACAACAAAACATGGTTCCGCGAACAGCGCTTCAGCGTACTCATGGCCTGGTTTATTATGCAGGAGTTACTGCTTGATACGAAAACTGCAATCGCCGAATGGATTGAAGCCTCGGAAAAACTTGACATGCAGACCTTCCTGTCAGGGTATGAGATGGGAGAGTTACTCCGGGAAAAAGCGTAAGAGGAGTGCCGGGATAATCAAAACAAGTTACGGTTACAGAAACTTGTTTTTAAACATCAACAGAAAAGCCCGGAGACACCGGGCTTTTCTGTTGACAGTTTGTATCGAGTTTATTACTTACCAACCATATTCTGCAAGAACACGCCAGGTATTAATAAGCAGGAACGCAAGAACAACAAGACCGAGCATAGTAAAGATCGGGCTTTTCTCTTCTCTTGATGCCTTGAAGTCAATGAATGGGACAAGAAGCCAGACAACAGCGCCCACAGTAATAAGAGCGATAGCAACAAGCTCGCCACCCTCAAACTTGAGATCTTTAAGCAACTGAAACTGTGCCCAGAAATACCATTCAGGTTTAATACCCATAGGCGCTGGATTAAGCGCATTGGCTTTCACGCCGATTTCCCATGGAAAGACTGCTGCAAGGTAAACAAGAAGGACAAAACCAATGATCCAGCCGATAGCATCCTTGGCAAGGAATGTCGGGAAAAACTTCTCGTATCCTTTGATCATCCCCGACTCCTTGTAGCCGATTGGAGCTGAAGTACCGAGCACCTGAACAAGCAGCAAATGTGCTGAAAGCACCAGCAGGAGAAGACCAGGAAGAAGAACAACGTGCAATGAGAACATACGGGTTAGTGTTTCGCCGCTGACCTCTTCACCACCACGAAGAATGTTGACAAGGAATGCGCCTCCTGGAGCTACTTTTGGCGTTTCCGTACCGACCTGGGTTGCAAAGAAAGCAAGTTCGTTCCAGGGAAGAAGGTATCCGGTAAAACCAAAACCGAGACTGAGCACAAGAAGCACAAAACCGCTCACCCACATCAGCTCTCGTGGTTTACGGTACGACTTCATGAAGAAGGTGCTGAACATGTGAATAAATGCCATCAGAACCATGAGGTTTGCCGACCATGCATGAATCTGGCGGATAAGCCAGCCAAAAGAGATTTCCCGCTGGATAAAGACAAATGAAGCAAAAGCCTCAGCTTCAGTTGGCTTATAATACTGCATGAGCAGTAGTCCGGTGATAATCTGGATCATGAAGAAAAACAGGGTAAGACCGCCAAAATAATACCAGAATGAGAGACGGTGCCTGGGAACTTCTTTTTTCTTCAGATAATCAATGACCGGCAGCATGACATAAAAGCGCTCCTGGAACCATGCGCCCAGGGAACTGATTCGGGAATCCTTGTAGGGATCTGTATCCGCCCTTTCTACCGGTGGTTTATAGACGCCGCTGTTCGATACGGCAGGTTTTGCTGCACCAGAGGCGGCCTGTTTGGCAGCGCCCGGAACTGCAGGTTTTGCGGCACCAGGAGCAGCCTGCTTGGCAGCGCCCGGAACGGCGGGTTTCGGCTTGGCTGGAGCACTTCCTGCCATAGCATTCTGATTGTTTTCAGCCATCTTTCCTGACTCCCTTGGTTTTCACGAATTAAAGGTTAAGCTTTTGAGATAATGATATTTTCCCCTTCAACCCTCGCTTTAAATACTGGTAAGGGTAAAGGCTGCGGACCAGAGATGATTTCTCCTGTCTGATTGTATTTTGCTCCATGACAGGGGCACGAGAGAATATTTTGGGCATTATCCCAGTGGACAAGGCAACCAAGGTGGGTACAGACCGCGCTACATGCCGTAAGCTTGCCGTTATCGTTAACAACAATGACCTTGTCTTTGTTGAACTGGAAGATTTTTCCGCTTTTTGCAGGTACCTCAGCAGCTTTTCCGACAACCATCTCACTCTTGTTTGAAAATTGTTTGACAGGAGGGATGATATACTTGATAACCGGGTAGAGAGTTGATATGGCTACGGCTGCCCCAATACCCCCGACAACTTTTCCAAGAAAACTGCGACGCTCAAAATCAACCTCCTTCAAACCCTGCTCCCGGGGCTTGCCGCCGGAAACCGGGCCGGATGAAGAGAGAGAAGCACCTTCTCCAAGTGCGCCCAGCCTGGACGGGCTCTTGAAATTACCTTGTTGTGCCATTACAACCTGTCTCCTTATTAAATATTTTGTTATAAAACCAATAAAACAAAAACATCCTGCGTTTCAAAAATAACCAACCGCTCTTCTCTTCGTTAACCCTTAACGTCGGCTTCTGTTGCTTTAATTCAGGGGTGTTTAAACTGACTCTAAATTTATAATTTTTTCATCGATTATTCCAATCTAAAGAACGCTTAAAACTATTATAACTCTTGTACATGATCGATGGCTCTCCATCCCGCCAGATTCGGCAACAGGTGAAAAAACGCATAAACCTGGATTGCAGACGGACAGGATTGAGAAATTCAGATATACCTCTGATGCCATCAAGATTCCTGCCATCTATCTGTATGGAAATATCGGATCCAAACCTGAGATAAAATGGGCCCGAGTCAAGCACTTTATGGTGATGAATCTTCAAGTGTGTGTTCTCATAATGCAAATAAAGATCCCTGCTGTGAAAGGGAGAAAAAAGACCGAATCTGAAATTACTCTCATGAAAACGCACCCTCTCATGCACCACAACTTTTTTACTTATATGATCCTGAAGAAGCAGCAATGAAAGTGGCTGATAATCGATATTTTTAAAGAAAATCACATAATAAATCAGATAGAAATGCTCGGAAAAAGCCCGCCCCCAATACCATCTGGAAATATACTCCTGCATGGGAACTGCGCCGAGGTTATGATCATGATATCCGATGGCACTGACCGGAATCGTACGAACGGTACCACCCGGTTGTTCAATAATTTCAATCGTTCCCTCCACTTCTGCCTTCGGTACCCGTAAAAGCCACTGGTGATGAGGTACCCTGCCGTCGTTGTTTGTATCTTTTTTTTCATAGACAATCCTCTGACCAGATTTGAACAAGAAGGTTGCCTTGATATCCTTCCGGCGAGCCGGAAAGGAAAAATCAATATCAAGCGAGTATTCGTCCTTCAGGGTATTATAGGTAAACCGGTTTTTTTCGAACCGAACCCCTATAGCAGAGAGACTGCTTTCAAAAAGCTCATGACTGCCTTCCTTTATAAAATTAACGACCTCATGACCATTTTCATACAACTGGAAACTGAAGCCTGAGTAATTGGAAGGCAGAGGAGAAGTTGTAGTAACCCGATTTTTCCACTTCTCATAACGAGTTGTGTAATAAGGGGAGAAAGGAAAACCGCAAAACCATATAAGCACAAATGAAAAACCGCTCAGAGAGTCTTCTGCGTCAAAATACCACCACTCATAAGCACCAGGCTCCTGCATATCGTGCCAGACTTCCTGATCAAGCTGCGTAGAAATATTCATGCGGGAGAGCTGTAATATTCAAACACGGAAGCATGAAGTGACACCGGGCATGACATATAAGGAATGGGTAAGGTGAACCGAAGGAAAAAAGAGGTGGACATGCATGTTATAACCGTGGCAACATAAGGGAAAATGCCGTGAAAAGGTGTGGACAGAGAGGGAATCGAACCCACGACACAAGGATTTTCAGTCCTTTGCTCTACCAACTGAGCTATCTGTCCTTCAAACTTGATGCAAAATATAGGAAAAATTCTTTTGGCATCAAAAGAAAAAGCAAACAATACAGAACCCGTTTTTGCGGGCTCTGTATTACTCCGTCCAAATTAAACAGGAACGTTAATTTTTTCAATACCCGTCAGGATGCGTCTGATGACAGTCTCCTTCCCGAGTACTTCAAGCATGTGGTAAAGGCTCGGGCCAAAACTGACGCCTGAGGCAAGTATTCTTAAAGGATGAATCAGCACTGCGGCTTTAATTCCCTTTGGCACAACAAATTCCTTAAGGTGTGCTTCAATGTTATCTGCACTGAAGTCCTCAAGAGTGTACAGGATGTCGGTAAACTCACGAAGAAGGGCATTGGTTTCAACCGTCCAACGCTTCCTGACCGCCTCCTCATCCCAGGTTTCAGGCTCAAAATAGAAGTACGAACAGAAGGTGACAAATTCATGTTCAAACCCGACACGTTCACGCATGAGCTCAATCACTTTTTCAAGATAGGTATCGCCGGAAATAATCTCTTCAGGCATCAGTGACTTTTTTTGTTCCAGTTCAGCCAGAAGAATTGGTTTTATGACCTCGACAAGCTGCTCTGTCGGCCTGTTCTTGATGTACTGTTTTTCAAGCCAGTTGAGCTTGTCAACATTAAATACCGCGCCAGCTTTACCTACCCGTTCCAGCGAAAACTTTTCAATCAATTGCTCCATACTGTATACTTCCTGCTCGCTGCCTTCACCTTCATTCCAGCCAAGCATGGCAACAAAATTGATGATTGCATCATTGCTGTACCCTTTACGAATGTAATCCTCAACAGCAACGTCCCCCTGCCTCTTACTGAGTTTTGAACGATCAGCATTGAGCAAAAGTGGCAGGTGCGCAACCTTCGGAGGTTCCCAACCAAAAAACTCATAAAGAAGAAGATGCTTGGGCATAGAGGAAAGCCACTCCTCCCCCCTGATAATGTGGGTGAACTCCATCAAGTGGTCGTCGATGACGCTGGCGAAATGGTAGGTCGGAAAACCATCAGATTTCATCAGTACCTGATCATCAATTGTCGAAGAATCAAATTCAACGGGCCCCCTGATAATATCTTCAAACCAGACAGACACATAATCGGGTACTTTCATCCGGATAACATAAGGACCGCCTTCATCCAGTTTTTTTCTGATCGCACTCGGCGGCATAGAACCACCCATCTCTTCAGGCAACCACTTTCTGTTATATTTCGGCTGGAGGCCCTGCTTTATCTGAAGCTGACGATTTTCTTCAAGCTCCTCATGCGTGGCAAAACAGTAGTAGGCATGGTTATCTTCAAGCAGTTGACGGCAATACCTGTCGTAGATATCAAGCCTTTCTGACTGAATATAGGGCCCATAATTTCCGCCATGTTCAGGGCTTTCATCGGCGACAATCCCTGCCCACTCAAGGGTCTTGACAAGATCTCTCTGTGCTCCTTCAACCCTTCTGCTTTGATCGGTATCTTCAATTCTGATGATGAAGTCACCATTCATTTTTTTTGCAAACAGGTAGTTATACAAAGCGGTTCTCAGTCCGCCTACATGTAAATATCCTGTTGGAGAAGGTGCAAACCTGGTTCTAACCCTTTGACCAACCATAATGAGCGTCGTGCTTGTTAATTGTTGAGAGTAAAAGTACTACAAGAGCGTTGAATTTAAACAAAAACTCAGCGCTTTTAGTCACAAGATAACAGATTAACCTGAAAGTCTTGAATCCAATGGCAACAGAGGTAAATTTTTGGTATGATCGCAATATTTAAACAAACTTTTTATTTTCAATTGTCATTTTACTTATAATTACTGTAGTTTAAGCAAGTTACATTTTACATTATCATTCGGTCTATCAATATGCCTGAAAATCCAGTAAAGAAGCCAGAAAAAGATGCTTCCCGCAATAAATTCAAGCCGGTAAATGACGAAGATCGCAGCTCTGGATGGTTTCAGGGAAAAGGCGATAACCCACAGGGAAAGATTCCGCGTTTTATCATTTTTATGATGTTTGGGCTTTTGATGCTTTTTATGTTTCAACGCTTTTTTGCCAGCCCGAACAACCCTGAAATCACTTATAACGAATACAAATCTCTTCTTTCCAGAGCGCTTGTCACCGAGGTGACGGTGAAGACTTATGAGGATAAATCAGCAATCCTGAACGGAAAACTTAACGCACCTGCCCAGTTGCAACTTGTCAACAGCACAAGCCTGCAAACCGATCACTTTGCCGTCCGAATTCCATCTTTCACCCTTGAACAGGCTGACCTCCTCGCCGACAAGGGAATCCGGCTCAAAGTCGAAGAAGGCACCAGTGGCCTGAACACTTTTCTTGTTCTGTTCGCTCCATGGGTCATCTTTGGCCTTATCTATTTTTTCCTTATCAGAAAAATGAACGGGCAAAACGGATCCCAGGCCAAAAATATTTTCAGCTTCAGCAAAAGCCGTGCAAAGCTTGTCAGCGAATTTGATGTAAAAGTCACGTTTCAGGATGTTGCCGGCGTTGATGAGGCAATTGAAGAGCTGCAGGAAACGGTAGAATTTCTTACAAATCCTGAAAAGTTCCAGAAAATCGGTGGCAAAATTCCAAAAGGCGTTTTGCTGCTGGGTCCTCCAGGCACCGGCAAAACCCTTCTTGCAAAAGCAATTGCTGGAGAAGCGAAAGTTCCTTTTTTCTCCATATCAGGCGCTGATTTTGTTGAAATGTTTGTAGGGGTTGGGGCTGCAAGAGTGAGGGATCTGTTTGAACAGGCAAAGAAAAATGCGCCCTGTATTGTTTTTATTGATGAAATAGATGCTGTCGGGCGCAGCCGGGGAGCAGGCCTTGGGGGAGGGCACGATGAAAGAGAGCAGACACTGAACCAGCTTCTTGTTGAAATGGATGGCTTTACGACAAATGAGAATGTCATCCTGATTGCTGCAACAAACCGGCCTGATGTTCTTGATACAGCACTGCTCCGGCCTGGCAGGTTTGATCGCCAGATCACTATCGACAAGCCCGATATTCGGGGACGTGAAGCTATTTTATTAATCCATACCCGCAATACGCCTCTTGATGAAAGTGTCGATATCAACGTCCTTGCAAAAAGCTCACCGGGATTTTCCGGTGCCGATCTGGCGAACCTTGTCAATGAGGCTGCACTTCTTGCTGCTCGCCGTGAGCAGGAACTTATTACTGCCGAGAATTTTGAGCAGGCTCGCGACAAGATTTTGATGGGTCCGGAAAGAAAAAGCATGTTTATTTCAGACGAGCAAAAAAAGCTCACGGCCTATCATGAAACTGGTCATGTGCTTGTTTCGATGTACACCAGGGGCTCTGATCCTGTTCATAAGGTCACGATCATTCCGAGGGGACGGAGTCTCGGGCTTACGGCCTACCTGCCTCTTGAGGATCGCTACACACAGAATAAAGAGTACCTTCTTGCCATGATTACCTATGCACTTGGCGGAAGAGTTGCCGAAGAACTTACATTCAATGAAACCAGCACGGGTGCCGCAAACGATATTGAAAAGGCCACCGATATTGCCCGAAGAATGGTGCGACAGTGGGGAATGAGCGAAAAAATCGGCCCTATCAATTACGACGACAGCCACAAGGAGGTTTTTCTTGGAAAAGATTATTCACATATTCGCCAGTACAGTGAGGAAACAGCTCTCCAGATAGATATAGAGGTGCGTAATATTATAATGGCGTGCATGGAAAATGCCAGAATAATTCTCAGCGAGAAAAGCGATCTTCTTCACCGGCTTGCAGAAATACTTATCGAAAAGGAGTCTCTCAGTGCAGTCGAAATAAAAGAGATTACAGGCTTTGAGAACGCGGCATTCGATCTTGCAACACCATGACACTCCTTTTGGAAACATGTTTATGAATTTCATTGGACTACTTGGTATCGGTATTGCTGCCGGTCTTCTTTCGGGAATGTTCGGTGTCGGAGGAGGAGTCATCATCGTCCCGGCGATGGTGCTGCTTTACGGGATGACACAGCAAAGTGCCATTGGAACATCACTCATTGCACTACTGCTGCCTGTAGGCCTTCTTGGTGTGATAGAGTATTATCGTTCCGGAAAAATTTCCACTGAAAACATCTGGATTGGCCTTATCATTGCAGCAGGGCTTTTTGCGGGTGCCTATTTTGGCGCAAAAATAGCAACAAATCTTTCAAGTGACATACTGCGTAAAGCTTTTGCCGTTTTTATGGGAATTGTTGCTCTTCATTTATGGTTTAAATAAAGTCAATACCTGATAATAACCCGAACCAACTATAGCCATGGGAAACACTACCACAAAAGCCGACCTTGTCAATGTTATTGCCCACAAAACCGGTCTTACAAAAAACGAAACCGAATCTGTTGTTGATGGTCTGTTTGAAGGCATCATTGATTCTTTGAAAGCCGGAAAACGAATCGAAATCAGAGGTTTCGGTTCATTCAATATCCGGCATAAAAATTTCCGACAGGCAAGAAACCCGAGAACAGGAGAAAAGGTAACTGTTGAGCCAAAAAATGTGCCAACATTCAAAATTTCCAAGGAATTCAAACACGCGGTGAGTGAAAGCCTCAAAAACAGTAATGAGTAGCTTTTACTCAAAGTTCTCGGCGAAGATAATGATGACCCTTTTCAAGCGGTCTTTGGGTTTTTTTATGTTCAAAAACCGCTAATAATTGAAAAAGACCCACCAGAGCAGCGCAAAAACCGGAAGAAGAACCGGCAATGAATACTTGTAAATGTACTCGAGAAATTCAGGCACATTAACTTTGGCCTGCAGAGCTATGTTCTTGACCATAAAGTTAGGAGCGTTGCCGATATAGGTCATTGAGCCGAAAAAAACTGATGCAAGAGATATAGCCATGAGATAGATATCGGAGGTCACATCGCCCGGAACCGGAGAGCGCATACCTTCAGCAAATTGCTTTATATCGGAAACCTGGTTGATATCCACACCAAATTTGCCAAGAGCTCCTGCTAATAAATTAAGGTAGGTCGGTGCATTGTCGAGCACTCCGGAAAGAGCACCGGTCATCCAGTAAAATCTTGTTACGGAAAATTCTCCTGCGTGAAAGGCCGCATAAGCTCCGACCAGCTCCAGAGCCGGAATCATGGTGACAAAAATTCCAATAAAAAGAAATGCCACCTCCCGAATTGGAGAAAAATTAAACTCATTGCCTCTCACCGCCTCCCTGTCTGCGCTTTTCCAGGCAACTGCCGCAAGCACAAACAGCAAAATTTCGCGAATGCCGAAGGGAAGGTGAAACATTTTTTGCAGACTGGGAAAGCCGGGAAGAACCGCAGGGTCAAGAAAAACAGCTCCAATAACAGCCGCAAGTATGAAAAAGCTTTTGGCTCCGACAACACTCACCGCAGCCCCTGTTTCAGGTTCCTTACTCTCTCCCTTTCCGGCCCTGCTATCAAGAACCATAAACAACAGCAGAAGAGCAACAAGGGTTAAAAGCCAGGGAATCCATAATTTTGGGAGTACCCAGAAAAACGGCACACCTTTCAGGAAACCCAGAAAAAGGGGAGGATCACCTATCGGGGTAAGCGCACCCCCAATATTGCTGACAATAAAAATAAAGAAAACAATATGAAATGGCTTGATTCGTCCTTCATTGATTCGCAGATAGGGGCGAATAAGCAGCATGGAAGCGCCGGTTGTACCAATCAGATTGGAGAAGAGCGCTCCGCATAAAAGCAGGGCTCCGTTAACAAGCGGAGTACCCCGTTTATGAATTCTGACAAGAATCCCGCCGGAAGTGACAAAAAGGGCTGTAATGAGCGCAAGAAAGGAAATATACTCTTCAAGCGTCTGTAGCAGGATACGGACACCGTTCTCCATGACGAAACCGTAATAGAGCGCAACAACTCCCCCAAGCCCAATGGAAATCCTGGAGTAGTGCTTTTCCCAGAAACGATGATAAAGAAGCGGGCCAGTGGCGATCATCAAAAGAAGGAGAAGAAAAGGCACAACCAGCCATACTGAAGGAAGGTGACGGGGTGACTGCAACATAAAAACGGCAGACAGGGCTGCCGTTTTTATATCCTCCAAAACCGGAAATGAATTACTCATACAACAATGTTACTCTCCTTCAAAGTCCGTAAGAGAGAAAACGTTGTATCCTTTTTCAAGAATTTTTCTTTCCCCTCCAATATCGGGCAAATTGACGATAAAAGCCATTTCGGAGATAATACCTCCGACTTTTTCGACCAATGCTGCAGCAGCAAGTGCCGTACCTCCAGTAGCAAGCAGATCATCGACGAGAAGAACCTTTTGACCGGCCTCGAGTGCATCGACATGTATCTCAATCTTGTCACTCCCATACTCAAGCTGGTATTCCTGCGATACAACATCAGCCGGCAGTTTTCCCGGCTTTCTTACAGGAACAAACCCCTTGCCGAGCGTGTAAGCCAATGCTCCTCCAATAATAAATCCTCGCGCCTCAATACCAACAATAACGTCAAAATCCATGCCATCCTGAAGGTAGTGCTGCGTCAAACTGTCAATGGCCAGCCTGAACCCTACCGGATCCTTGATAAGGGTAGTAATATCACGAAAAAGAATCCCTTTTTTCGGATAGTCGGGAATCGAACGAATACGAGATTTAATAGGCATTGATTGCAATGATTTTAGTTAATAGTACTGAGGAGAAGAGAATACCAGCAATCAAGATAGTACTCTCCCTTTTAAATTCAAATCATCGTCCAGAGACTCGATTAAAACATGCAATTCATTTCCCGTCATTGTTTGCTTCAGCTCGCTGTCGGTTCCCTCAACCACAACCCTGAGATAGTTCCTTGTATAGCCGCTGCATTGCTGAATACCCTTTCGTAGTGCCCCTGATCCCTCAAAAAGAACGATGCACTCTTTTCCCGTATAGCAAGACTTAAAATCAGCCTCCTTTTTGCGCCCAAGTTTTACCAGCTCACTGTAGCGCCGGGCTACCTCTTGCGGAGCAACCGACTCGCGCTCCCGGTTGTCGATTTGTCCGGCAAGAGTTGTTCCGGGTCGAACAGAACAACTGAACACATGAAGATAAGCAAGAGGCAGTTCTTCAATAAAACGGTACATCTGCTGAAAATCTTTCTCCGTTTCACCCGGATAGCCAACCATCACATCAGCACCGATGGCGCACTCAGCAATACACTCAACCAACTGCTGCACCCTGTCACGATAGAGTGAGGTATCATATCGACGGCGCATGGCCTTGAGAATGGTGTCCGAACCGCTTTGAAGAGGAATATGAAAATGGGGAACAATTTTTTTCGATTCCGCCACTAAAGAAACCAGTTCACTGTCAACAACATCGAGTTCTATCGAGCTGATACGGATGCGACTGACATCAACATCTTCAAGCAGGCGCAAAAGGTCGCAGAGCTCCAGACCCTCACAACGGTAATCGCCAATGTTAACTCCGGTAAGCACAATTTCGCGGTATCCGGATGATGCCAAAAGACGAGCACGCTCAACAATTTGCGCGGCAGGTAACGATCGCGACTTTCCCCTCACCACAGGAATCACACAATACGAGCACCCGTAATCACAACCATCCTGTATTTTTAAAAATGCGCGGGTTCTATCAGCGCAAAAATCTGCAGGTAATGAATATCCAGGATAAGTAGCTTTTAAATCGCAAGATGGTGTAACTTTGACAAGTGTCGGTGGTATCGTTCCGGCATTAATATTGTTATACCAGTTTATGTCAAATTTATCGTTGCTGCCAAGAATTATATCTATTCCATTTATTTCGGAAAGTATTTGTGGATTTAACTGAGAATAACACCCGATAACCGCTATCCGGCTGGATGGATTTTTTCTTATAATTCTTCTTATTTTTTGACGACATTTTTGTTCAGCCTGTTTCGTTACCGCACAGGTATGAATAATAATAAGATCAGCACCGGCATCAATCGTTGATAGCCGCCATCCCTGTTTGCATAAATCATCAAGTATAGTTGATGTTTCAGCATAGTTCAGTTTACATCCAAGGGTTACTGCCGCAACCCGTTTTTTTATATGATCGTTCATATCGCTATTTTCCCTGCATTGTCATACGTTAAAAACACTTTTCAATATATATATAATCAATAAACATTACCGAAAGCATCGAACAGATATCATTTTGCAGAGATAAAGATATTATCTTATATTTATTGCGAGTAATTAGTATGACTGAAACACTAAATATAAAAAATTATGAGTACCATAAGAAAAGACATTGGATCGCCTGACAAGTATGACCTCTTCATTCAGAGGCTTGATTATTTTCAGTCACTTGTTGAAGAAAAGAAAAACCTGCAGGCAAAAATCAGCCAGATCAGAACTGAGTTCAACGAAAAAATCAAGCCGTTGGAAGATGAACTTTCAACCATCTTAAGAAAGCTGGAAACAAACCTTTCAAAACTTGAAGGATCTGCACCTGAACAATCCAGCACCCAAAAATTTGGGCGTGGTGAGCTTGGATCGTCAATCAAGGATTTACTCCGTTCAAATCCGGAAAAAAATTTCAAGCCAAGAGATATAGCCGGGGTACTGAATACAACAGGTACAGCAGTCAGTCTCTGGTTCAACAAATATGGCTTGGCTGACTCTGAAATCGAACGCATTCCCACAGGTAAAGAGGGAAAGCGCTTTGTTTACAGAATAAAGTAATCTCTCACATGAACGTCCAGAAAACATGAAAATGAAAGCGCATCAAGGTGCGCTTTTTTTTCTTGAAACCAATCTTCCGTGATACCCAAGACTTCTTTTGTTGCTGCTAAAATTAAGTGCAAGTCCTACCATAATCATATTTCCGACCAGAGAGGAGCCCCCATAGGAAACGAATGGAAGAGGAACACCAATAACCGGAATAAGACCAATGGTCATCCCGATATTGATCACAACATGAATAAAGAGCAGAGAGACGAATCCACCAAGTGTCAGCTCAACAAATTTGTTTTCGATTGAAAAGATTGTCCAGATTAATCGTAGAATCAACACAAAATAGAGCGCAAGCAATAGTGATGCGCCAATAAAACCAAGTTCTTCGGCTATAACACAATAAATGAAATCCGTCCACTGAGCAGGAATAAAACGCAGTTGCGTCTGTGTCCCATGAAGAAATCCTTTACCGAATAAACCACCGGAACTTATTGCTATTTTAGCTTGAAGTGCATTGTATCCTGCACCTTGCGGATCAGACATTGGATCGACAAAGGTCTGTATCCTTTTTATCTGATGAGGCTTAAGTATTTCATTAGCAAAACGATGCATAAACAAACCGGCAGCAAGACCTGGTCCAATAACAAACAACTGATGAAGCCTGAATTTCTTTTGCTGAACAATCAGTATTGCCATCAAAAGCAATGCTATGCCAATAATTAAATAAACATTGAAAAATCCCGAAATCATGAGAATCAAAGGAAACACCATCAGCATAAGAATATAGATCTCAAAACCTGCCATAATAAGCATCGTAGCCACAAATGGAAGCATGGTAAGCATTGTCCCCATATCAGGTTGCAGCATGATCAGCAAGACAGGAATAAATGCAATAGCAAGGGCAATACACAAATGCGGTATTGAACGAATATCAGTTTCATCATCGGAAAGAAATCTTGCCAGTGCAAGAATAGTCGTCATTTTGACGATTTCAGAGGGTTGAAAGCTGAAATAACCTATTTTCATCCAGCTTGTCTGGCCTGCGATTTTTTTCCCGAAAATCAAAACAGCTACAAGCAACAGTATTCCTACAGCATAGAAGATATAGGCATTGTCTCTGAGAATACGGGCATCATTGAAATAAATTAACGCCACAAGCAAAATACCAATCATACACCATGAAAGTTGCCGGTAAAACAGCGAGGGGTCACCGGTGCCGTTGGTTGCGCTATAAACAGCCATAAGCCCCAAAACAATAAGCCCAACCGTCGAAACCAGAAGCCACTGATCAAGTTTGCTTTGATTTTCCATTTCAGTATTTGATTTACCCTTTTTTCTTTATCATGGCAGGGTATAATTTAGTATAGTATCGTGTAAACAAGTTGAACCTTTCATAAAATATTTTCATGGCAGCATCTTCTTTTTCCTGCGGTTTCGCAATTATCATCGGCCCGCCCAATGCAGGCAAGTCAACGCTGCTCAACAAACTTCTTGACTTCAAGCTCTCGATTGTAACGCCTAAACCCCAAACTACGAGAAAAAAAATCACAGGAATATACCACGATAAAAAATGCCAGATTATTTTTCTTGATACACCAGGCATTATGAAGCCACAGCAAAAGCTCCATGAATCCATGCTCGGGGTTATTCGCGATACTCTGAAAGATGCTGATATAGTCATTGCCCTGCTTCCATACTCAGGTAAAAAAGATTTTGTAGACCGTGAGTTTGCAGAAGAGCTTTTCAGTGGCTGGCTTAAACCTGCAGGAAAGCCGATTATTGCCGTGCTCAATAAATCCGACCTGGTCAGTGAAGAACGCCAACAACAGGCCGAAGAGCTTGTCAGGAATACCTGGAACCCTGCCATGGTAATCTCTGTTTCCGCATTGAAAGGCAAGAATCTTCCGCAACTTGTCGAAGCAATTCAGCCGTTTCTTCCTCTTAACGATCCACTCTATCCTGAAGATACGCTCAGTACCGCACCTGAACGATTTTTTGTCAGTGAAATTATCCGCGAAAAGATATTTCTGCTCTACGGCCGTGAAGTGCCTTACTCTACTGAAGTGGTCATTGACGAGTTCAAGGAGCAGCACGAAAACGACCCCGCAAGAAAGGATCTTATCCGTTGCTCGGTGATTGTTGAGCGTGAAACCCAGAAACAGATCCTGATCGGAAGCAAGGGAGCCGCATTGAAAAAACTTGGCCAAACCGCAAGAAAAGATATTGAAGAGATGCTTGGACGACCAGTTTTTCTTGAACTCTTCATAAAAGTCCGGCCGGATTGGCGAAAGAAAAACAACCTCCTGAAGAGTTACGGTTATTAATGAAAAAAGCCTTCCCCGATCAAGAGAAGGCTTTTTTCATTTCCGTACAACAGCGGCGCGATATTAATCTTACGCTCTCTGTTCACCACCTTTTTTCTCACCAGACTTGACGGGAGGTTCGAGTTCGGCAGTCGCCGCCTCAATCTCCTTTTTCTCATTGGGATGAGCTGTCAGGTATGCTTCAATCTCTTCCTTGTTCTTGTCCTTGAAATATTCAAGAGCAGAAAGAATAATGCGCTTGTTTTCCTTGTCAAACTCAATGACACGCAACGGAAGTTCATCACCGATCCTGAATGATGAATGGATATCCTTTACCCCACCCTGAAGCAGGTGCGATACGGGGACAAAACCGTCCACATCACCAGGCAGAATGACGATAACACCTTTTTCGATGATCTGTGAAATCTGGCCAGGAGTTTCTGCACCTACCGCATATTTCTGTTCAAACTCGCCCCAAGGATCCGGATTGATCTGCTTGTGACCAAGCGCAATACGTCGGGCATGCACATCAAACTTGAGTACCTTGACTTCAAGTTCCTGATTCTTTTTGACCAGTTCACTTGGGTGACGGATTTTCTTGGTCCAGGAAAGATCGGAAATATGGACCAGTCCATCGACACCGGGCTCAAGCTCAACAAAGACACCGAAATCGGTAATGTTGCTGACGGTGCCTTTATGCAGAGAGTTTTCAATATATTTTTCGGAGAGTGCAATCCACGGATCCTCGTTCACCCGCTTCATGGAAAGCGAGAGCTTGGTATGATCCTTGTCAATATTGAGAATGACACACTCAACCTCCTGGCCAAGAGTGACAAACTGGCCTGGATGCTTGATATGCTGTGTCCAGCTCATCTCAGAAATATGAACCAGCCCCTCGATGCCCTTCTCGATTTCGACAAACGCGCCGTAATCGGTAATCGAGACAACACGACCCTGAGCTTTCGAACCAACAGGATATTTGACCTCTATATTTTCCCATGGATGAGACTCAAGCTGCTTCATGCCCAGCGAAACTCTCTTGCTGTTCTCGTCAAAGCCGACAACAACAACCTTGATTGGCTGATCAAGATCAACAACCTCTGATGGATGGTTGATTCTGCCCCAGGTAATGTCGGTGATGTGCACCAGACCATCCAGACCGCCAAGATCGACAAAGATACCAAAGTCGGTAATGTTTTTGACGGTACCTTCAAGCACCATGCCCACCTTGATATTGGCAAGCATCTCTTCACGACGGGCAGCATAAGCCTCTTCGAGAATAACTTTATGACTGACAACAATATTCTGGGTAACCGGATTGATTTTGACAACCCTGAAGTCCATGGTCTGACCAACAAGAGCATCGAAATCACGAACCGGCTTGACATCAATCTGCGAACCGGGAAGGAAGGCTTCGACGCCGGAAAGGGAAACCGTCATACCACCCTTGACACGATTGATAATCTTGCCATTGATGATGGTATCATTTTCAATTGAATCGTAGATTTTATCCCAGATTCTCAGAACATCAGCCTTCTTCTTTGAAAGAATAAGCTGACCCATCTTGTCTTCAATGTTTTCAAGATAGACTTCTACATCATCGCCTACCTGAACATCATCTTCATCCCTGAATTCAAGCAGGGAAACAATACCCTCCGACTTGAAGCCGACATCAATCGTAACATCCTTGTTGGATATTGAAACAATGCGGCCTTTGATAATCTCGTCTTCGGTAATTTCATTGAGGGTGCTTGAATAAAGCTGCTCCATCAACGCAAGTTCTGCTGGCTCGTAATGGGCAAAAAATTTGAGTTTTTTTCTTGCCGGCCGTTCCTTGACCTTTTTTTCCTGTGCCTGTGTAAATGCTTCTGCCATTAAGTTTTTTCCTTCCTCTCTTGTAAGTTAGCCTGCCTGCCGCGAGAGATATCGGCATGCGGTTTTAGGGTTAATGAATAAAAATTTTGTGCCTCATGCCGAAATATCCTTACCGGCAATCCTTCTCTCGCTGCAATGCAAGATTACATACTCTCTCCACCTGCTGCTCAATAGTCAAATCTGAAGTATCAATTTCATAAGCGTCAGGATGTTTTATTAAAGGTGCATGTTCCCGTTCGGCATCATCACGATCCCTTTTCCTGATCTCCTCTTCAAGGACATCAAGGTTTGGGATATCGCTTCCTTCGGGAGATTTTGCAATCAGTTCGGCATACCGGCGTCTTGCCCTCTCGCGGGCATCAGCCACAAGAAAGATTTTCAGCTCGGCATCAGGAAAGACAACAGTACCGATATCTCGCCCATCCATGACAACGCCGCCCCGCTTGCCAAGTTCCTGCTGCATCTCCTTGAGCCTGTCGCGAACCGGTTTGAGGGAGCTGATAAAACTCACTTCCCGACTCACCCGGTTATCCCTGATCCCGGCAGTAACATCAGTGCCATCAAGAAAAACCCGATCACCGTCAAAATGTATGGCAAGACCATCAAGTAAACTGGAAATGCTCCCGGAAGAGCACCGCAAAGCGTCCACAATCCCCTTTTGCAATGCCTTGAGAGTTACAGACCGGTACATTGCTCCGGTATCAATATAGGTATACCCAAGCCGCTGCGCCACTTTTCTGGCTGTTGTACTTTTTCCGGATGCCGCCGGCCCGTCAAGAGCAATAATGATAGGCTTTTTCCCGATTTCCTGTTTTAAACGAATACCTCAATTAACCTGCTATTTTATAAAAAAAATTTGCTTTTTCCAAACATATTGGTTACATGTTAAAACCCTTGTTTATCAGACCGTCTCATTACAACATAACATTTATTTTATGTCACTTCGCTGCGGCATTGTCGGATTGCCAAACGTCGGAAAGTCAACACTTTTCAATGCCATCACGGCAAAACAGGCTGAAGCTGCCAATTACCCGTTCTGTACCATAGAACCAAATGTCGGAACTGTGCTGGTTCCTGACCACAGAATGCAGCAGATTGCAAATGTCGTAAAAACTCCGACACTTGTGCCGGCAACCCTTGAAATTGTCGATATCGCCGGACTGGTCAAAGGCGCAAGCAAGGGCGAAGGCCTTGGCAACCAGTTCCTCTCACATATTCGGGAAGTCGATGCTCTTGTCCATGTCGTACGATGTTTTGATGACGACAATATTATCCATGTTGAAGGCAGAATTGACCCGGCGGACGACATTGTCACCATTGAAACCGAGCTGATGCTGGCCGATCTTGACAGTATGGAGCGCCGAATTGAACGACTCAGAAAAAACGCCAGAAAAGAAAAAGAGCTTCTTCTGCAGCTTGATGTTGCGGAAAAAATAATCAGCGGTCTCAGCGAAGGCATTCCTGTCCGAAAAATTCTTTCAACTCCCGAGGAACAGATTATTTCCCGGCAGTTTTTTCTCTTGTCATCCAAGCCAATCCTCTTTGCTGCCAATGTAGCAGAAACCGACCTGCCGGATGGAAACAACTATACCAAAAAAGTAGCGGAAATAGCAGCGATATCCGGCGCAAAAATGTTGGTCATCAGTGCAAAAACAGAGGCAGAAATCGCTGAACTGCCTGAAAAGGAGCGTCCGGAGTTTCTTGAAAGCCTCGGACTTCATACCTCAGGTCTTGACCGATTGATTAAAACAGCTTATGACCTCCTTGGCCTCCAGACCTATTTTACAGCAGGGGAAAAAGAGGTTCACGCCTGGACCATCCGCAAGGGCGCTGCCGCTCCGGAAGCTGCCGGAGCAATTCATTCTGATTTTGAAAAAGGGTTTATCCGTGCAGAAGTCATGTTTTACCGTGACCTGATTGAGCTTGGCTCTGAACACAAGGTCAAGGAAGCAGGAAAGCTTCGCTCGGAAGGCAAAGAATACATTGTCAAGGATGGGGATGTGATTGTTTTCCGCTTTAATGTATGAACACTGAACGTCCCATCGGTATTTTTGACTCCGGTATTGGCGGGCTCACGGTTGTCAAGGCGATCCAGGCCGCTTTGCCTTATGAACGGATTATTTACTTTGGCGATACCGCGAGGGTTCCTTATGGGCCGAAGTCAGAGATAACGATAAGAAAGTATGCGGCTGACGACACCGCCATTCTCATGCGATATCAGCCTAAAGTGATTATTGTTGCCTGTAATACTGTCTCGGCCCTTGCCCTTGATATTGTTGAAAAATGTTGTGGCGATATTCCGGTCATTGGAGTTCTTGAAGCCGGAGCCAAACTTGCCGTCCAGGTCACAACAAACAATCGGATCGGCGTTATCGGCACCCGGGCAACCGTCGGTTCTAATGCTTATGCACGAGCAATTAACGAGCTCAACCCTGACATAGAGGTCATCTCCAGGGCCTGTCCTCTGTTTGTTCCCTTGGCCGAGGAGGGTTTTATCAACCATCTCGCCACTAAACTTGTTGCCGAACATTATCTTGCAGAGATTCGAACACAGGAGATTGATACACTGGTGCTTGGCTGCACGCATTATCCTATTCTTCGTGAAGTCATCAAGGCAACCATTGGCAGTGATATTCGTATTATTGATTCGGCTGAAGCTGTCGCACTGAGAACCCGTGAGTTGCTGTTTGAATCCGACAAGCTCAATCGCTCTCAGAAAGTTTCTGTTCCGCATCTTTTAGTCAGCGATCTGCCTCAGAAATTCAGCATGCTCTATCAACTCTTCATGGGCTCAGAACTGCCCGATGTCGATTTGGTAGAGGTATAACGCTAACGTGTACAGCATGAAAGTAAATCTCGACAGAACTTCATCAGGCTTCTGTATTGGAGTACAGGGAACCATCAACGCTGCTGAAGAACAGCTTCAGGAGGCGGGAGGATTATACTCGTTTGGCGATGTTGTCCATAACGAGGTTGAGGTGAAACGCCTGGAACAGCTTGGCCTGGTGACTGTTGATGAAGCTGCCTTCAAGGAGCTGAAAAATACCTGCGTGCTGATCAGGGCTCACGGGGAGCCGCCTTCCACCTACAGGATTGCAAAAGAGAACAATCTGACAGTTACTGACACCACCTGCCCGGTGGTCTCCAGGCTACAGCGCACCACAAGATTGCTCTTCGAGCTGGGGTACCAGATCATCATTTATGGAAAACATACCCACCCGGAGGTTATCGGTATCAACGGTCAGTGCAATAACCGCGCCGTCATTATCAAACATGCTGACCTCAGTGATGCTGAGGAGATAAAGGAGCTTGATCCGGCAAAAAAAACGGCACTTATCTCCCAAACCACGATGGATGTCCCTGGTTTTTATGAGCTGAAAACTAATCTGGAAGCACATTTTGCTCAAACGCTCTTTGCAGAAGCCTCTCCATGGATGGCAATCCGCGATATTGACCTTACTGCAGAATTGACCGGAGTACGTTCTATGCCCGTGCATGTTTTCAAGGATACGATTTGCCGTCAGGTATCAAGCCGGAACCAGAAACTGCACGAGTTCTCGCTTGCCAACGATGTTATCATTTTTGTGGCCGGAAAAAAGAGTTCAAACGGCCAGGTGTTGTACCATATCTGCAAAGCCGCAAATCCCCAAAGTTTTTTTATTGAAGATATTGATGAAATTCAGGAAGCGTGGTTTAACGGCACTCATGGCAAATCGATTGACAATGTCGGTGTCTGCGGTGCCACCTCAACACCCATGTGGCATCTTGAAAAAGTCGCTCTCTCTCTTGAACAGAACTTCGCCGAGAAACACCCTTCACAACAAAGCGAATGAAGCAACTCTTACTGACCATCAACCAGCAGACGGTTACGGCAGCGCCCGGAACATCAATTCTTGAAGCTGCAACCGCTGCGGGCATCATTATTCCTACTCTCTGTTTTCACAAGTCCCTCAAAGAGACCGGTTCATGCTGGATGTGCATTGTCGAGATCAAGGGCAAAAACCGCTTTGTTCCGGCTTGTGATACACCGGTATCGGAGGGAATGGTCATCGAAACCGAGAATGAGAAACTCAACGCCATGAGGCGTCAAAGTCTTGAGTGCATCATTCAGGAGCATGATGGTGACTGCATGGGCCCCTGTGAAATAACGTGTCCGGCAGGCTGCGATATTCCCGGTTTTGTTGCAGCAATAGCAAGCCATAACGATGCGCGTGCCATAGAGATCATCAAGCAAACTATTCCGCTTCCCGGAATTCTCGGTCGAATCTGCCCGGCTCCCTGTGAGGACGAGTGCAGAAGGCATGGTGTTGACCAACCCGTCTCTATCTGTGCCCTGAAGCGTTATGCCGCTGACAAGGATAGCGAGCAAACCCATCGTTTTATCCCTGCACTTGCTCCGAAAACGGGCAAAAAGGTAGCCATTGTCGGTTCGGGGCCAGCCGGTCTCACTGCCGCGTGGTTTCTGCTTTGTCAGGGACATGAGGTGACCATATTCGAAGCCAGCACACAAGCTGGAGGGATGATGCGTTACGGTATTCCCCGCTTCAGGCTGCCGGATGCGGTTATAGAAAGCGACCTGGCAACCCTCCTCGACATGGGTCTGGAGTTCCGCTTCAAGACCACTTTCGGCAAAGATATTACCCTTGAAACGCTTCATGGCAACTATGACGCGGTGTTTCTGGCTGTCGGTGCGCAAAAGGCTGCAACGATGAATATTGCGGGCGAAGATGCACCCGGAGTGACCAGTGGTATCAAGTTTTTGCGGAAAGCAGCATCAGGCGACCAGCCTCATCCCGGAAATCAGGTCGTGGTAACCGGTGGCGGCAACACTGCCATTGATGCCGCACGTACCGCGCTTCGACTTGGTGCCTCAACCGTCACGATTCTCTATCGCCGATCAAGAAAAGAGATGCCCGCAAACGCTTCTGAAATTCAGGAAGCTCTGGCAGAAGGTATCACCCTTATTGAATGGGCGGCGCCAACCGCAATCAGGAGCGTAAATGGATCTCTCGAAATAACCGCTATATCCATGGAGCCGGGAGCACTTGATGTC